>OCAD01000637.1_pt1 | contig 20192 bp, 19 predicted proteins | sample 1538261 | NCBI WGS metagenome assembly OCAD01 (sample SAMEA2580261, study PRJEB22360) | human gut metagenome | biome: human gut; feature: human-associated habitat; material: faeces | place: Denmark | collected 2008/2010
TTTTGGCAGATATTATGTCATGCATTCGTATAATTTCTTTTTGGCACACGGTTTGCTTTTTAGTAAGCGTCCGTTCGCGACGAGGCTCCTTGATAAGAGCCGGAGAAACAACCGGACAAAAAGAAATCAATGAATAAATAATAAATAAAAAAATAACGATCATGGGAAAAATTATTGGTATTGACTTAGGAACTACAAACTCTTGTGTTGCCGTATTCGAAGGTAACGAACCTGTAGTAATTGCAAACAGTGAAGGTAAACGTACGACTCCTTCTGTTGTCGCTTTCGTAGATGGCGGTGAACGTAAGGTGGGTGATCCTGCAAAACGTCAGGCTATTACGAACCCTACACGTACAATCTTCTCTATCAAACGTTTCATGGGTGAAACTTGGGATCAGGTACAGAAGGAGGTGACTCGTGTTCCTTATAAAGTAGTGAAAGGTGACAATAACACTCCGCGTGTTGACATCGACGGACGTCTGTACACTCCGCAGGAAATCTCTGCTATGATTCTTCAGAAAATGAAGAAAACTGCCGAAGACTATCTCGGTCAGGAAGTAACAGAAGCAGTAATCACCGTTCCTGCATATTTTTCCGACTCTCAACGTCAGGCTACTAAGGAAGCCGGACAGATTGCCGGTCTGGAAGTAAAACGTATTGTAAACGAACCGACAGCCGCAGCTCTTGCTTACGGTCTGGATAAGGCTCACAAAGATATGAAGATTGCTGTATTCGACCTTGGTGGTGGTACATTCGATATCTCTATCCTCGAATTTGGTGGTGGTGTGTTTGAAGTACTTTCTACAAATGGTGACACTCACCTGGGTGGTGATGACTTCGACCAGGTAATCATCAATTGGTTGGTACAGGAATTCAAGAACGACGAAGGTGCTGACTTGACTCAGGATCCGATGGCTTTGCAACGTCTGAAAGAAGCTGCTGAAAAAGCTAAGATTGAGCTTTCCTCTTCTACAAGTACAGAAATCAACTTGCCGTATATCATGCCGGTGGGTGGTGTGCCTAAGCACTTGGTGAAGACTTTGACTCGTGCAAAATTCGAATCTTTGGCTCACGAATTGATTCAGGCTTGTCTTGAACCATGTAAGAAGGCAATGAGTGATGCAGGTTTGAACAATGCTGATATTGATGAAGTAATCCTTGTTGGTGGTTCTTCACGTATTCCGGCTGTTCAGAAATTGGTAGAGGATTTCTTCGGCAAGGCTCCTTCTAAAGGTGTGAATCCGGATGAAGTGGTAGCAATTGGTGCTGCTGTACAAGGTGCTGTTTTGACAGACGAAATCAAAGGTGTGGTATTGTTGGATGTTACTCCGTTGTCAATGGGTATCGAAACACTGGGTGGTGTAATGACTAAGTTGATCGATGCTAACACTACCATCCCGGCTCGTAAGAGTGAAACATTCTCTACTGCTGCCGATAACCAGACGGAAGTTACTATCCACGTATTACAGGGAGAACGTCCGATGGCTGCACAGAACAAATCAATCGGTCAGTTCAACTTGACAGGTATTGCTCCGGCTCGTCGTGGTGTTCCTCAAATTGAGGTTACATTTGATATCGATGCCAACGGTATCTTGAAAGTATCTGCAAAAGATAAGGCTACCGGTAAAGAACAGGCTATCCGTATTGAAGCATCCAGCGGTTTGAGCAAGGAAGAAATCGAAAAGATGAAGGCTGAAGCTGAAGCTAATGCTGAAGCAGATAAGAAAGAACGTGAAAAGATCGACAAGCTGAACCAGGCTGACAGCGTAATCTTCTCTACTGAAAATCAGTTGAAAGAATTAGGTGATAAGTTGCCTGCTGATAAGAAAGCTCCGATTGAAGCTGCTTTGCAGAAATTGAAAGATGCTCACAAGGCACAGGATTTGGCTGCTATTGATACTGCTATGGCAGAAATCAATACTGCTTTCCAGGCTGCAAGTGCTGAAATGTATGCACAGAGCGGTGCGCAAGGTGGAGCACAGGCTGGTCCTGATATGAATGGTGGTGCTGGCCAGCAAGATAACAGCAAGCACGGAGATAACGTTCAGGATGCTGACTTCGAGGAAGTGAAGTAAGTATCGGTAAACAACGATAATTATAAATAAGAATATAGGGTGTAACTCAATGAGTTATGCCCTATTTCTTTTTATATCACTTTTCTTTGATTTTGCTTATTATTCGGATTTTTATTGTATATTTGTACCATAATTGTACCGACGCTTAAAAGTAGATAATATGACACTTATAAAAATGTTGGTATTGAGAATGAGAAATATAAGTAAAAAGTGAATTATGCCAGCAGCAAAATTTGAAATAACACGTCAATGCAAGGTTTGTGGAGAGACCTTTGTGGCTAAAACCATTGAATCGTGGTATTGCTCTCCTAAATGTTCCAAAATTGCATGGAAACGACGCAAGGATGAAGAATTGAGATTGCAAAGGTTGGACGATGTGGTCAAGAAAATACCAAAGTCCAAAGAGTACATCACTGTTCCTGAAGCATACGCTTTGTTTGGCATAAGCAAAGAAACTCTTTACCGCTTGATTCGTAAGGGAACAATTCCAAGTGTGAATGCCGGAGAAAGGCAAACATTATTATCAAAAGAAGAACTGATGAAACTCTATCCTCTCCGAAAGAAAGCTCTCACAAAGCCGAAGCCTATCGCTAAACTGTATAGTCTGGAGCCAAAAGACTGTTATACCATTGGAGAAATCACAGAGAAATTTCTTGTGAATGAAAGTACCGTTTATCTCCATATACGCAAATACTCTATCCCTACCCGGCAGATAGGGAATTTTGTATATGTCCCCAAGAAAGAAATTGATAACTTATATAAAGGTATGAAACGATGAAGAAAGCATTAGTCAATACACGAGTGTCGGTAAAACTCCGCAAGTCTGAATATCGTGATGAATGGTATCTTTATGTGGAATCTTATCCTGTGTTCCAATCCGGTAAAGATACTCCGCAAAGAGTACGTGAATATCTCAATCGTACTATTACGACACCTATTTGGGATAAGTCACGTAATGCAAGGACTAATGCCGATGGCAAAACCTCTTATAAACCAAAGCGAGACCTGAATGGTATTATACAATGCAAGTCCCAATTAGATCAGGAATCATGTATCTATGCAGATAAAATCAGAAGCATACGGCAAAAGGAATATGATAATGCGGCTCTTTATGCTGATACCGATGCTGAACAGGCAGAGCAGTTGGAACGCTCCAGAAGTAATTTCATTGAATACTTCGACCATGTGCAGCGAACAAGGCACGCCCATAGTTCTGATTCTATCATTGTCAATTGGAGGCGAGTTCATGAGTTGTTGAAGATATTTGCAAAAAGCGATACCATTCTCTTTTCACAAATAGACTTAAAGATGGTGGAATCGTTTCGTCAATTCATAATGAACGCTCCACAAGGAGGAACTAAACGAGGTACAATATCTCAAAATACAGCTGCAACATATTTTTCAATCTTCAAAGCCGGATTGAAACAAGCATTTATAGATGGCTACCTAACTATTGATATTTCTGCGAAAGTCAAAGGTATTCAGGAAAGAGAAAGCCGGAGAGAATATCTTACGGTAGAGGAATTGAATCGACTGGCACAAACACCTTGTGACCCATTACTGAAACGTGCAGCCCTGTTTTCTGCTCTAACAGGAATCCGTCATTGCGATATTCAAAAATTGAAATGGTCGGAAGTGGAGAATTTCAATGGAGGTTATCGCTTGAACTTTACTCAACAAAAGACAAAAGGTGTTGAATATATGCCAATTTCGGAACAAGCATTCAATCTTTGTGGTGAGCAGCAGGAGGGAGAGCTTCTTGTGTTTGCCGGACTGCCAGACCCTTCATGGATAAATCGTCCTGTCAAGAAATGGGTTGAAGCAGCCGGAATATCCAAACACATAACATTTCATTGCTTCCGTCATTCCTATGCGACCCTGCAACTGGCTGGAGGTACTGATATTTATACAGTTAGCAAAATGTTGGGACATACAAACGTAAGGACAACCCAAGTGTATGCAAAGGTGGTAGATTCTAAAAAGGAAGGGGCAACCAAGACAATTAAACTGAATATGCCAAATAATATATAGAGAAGAAACTCTTTATTGAATGCTTTAATATGAATAGAAATTCATCTATTTGCAGATAGAAGTTACAAAAAGAGTGCATTTTATGGAAATGAGCGTATGTTAATTGCTCATGATAGTAATAGGTTACGAGTTGGTTATCTGCTGCATTATTCTTCTGCACATTGCAACCTTCAAAGAATTCTTCGTATGCAAAAGCAACAATAAAACTGGAGATTTTGAAATGAATCTCCCTGTTTTTTTCTTTCTCATACAGGCTTTTCCGTAAAAGCGGTTTTATTCGTCGGCACACCATCGCCCAAAAGGATTTTGAACGAACGTGTGCTGACTATCGCATAAGTGTAGAAAGGGGGCTTTTACGGCTTTTCAGATGATTTATCATTTTTCGCTGTCCCTTTGAGCCGGAAGTGGAAAGCCGTGCGCGACTACCTAGATCATAAGTCGTCTCTCGTAGCAGACAAATAAGGTTGTGTGTCTTATAATCACTAAAACAGGTTCAATCAAACGAACTTCAATAACAACACCTTTTTATTATACATATCTGATAATTGAGATTCTACATCGAACCTTATTGTTTTTCCTTTAATGGAATTGCGGGGGTAGTAATAGGATAAGATGTATGAATTAGAGTTCCACTCTTATGAGTCGAATAGACATTGCAATGATTGCTGAGGCAATGAACAATTCCTCTGCTGGGATGTTTACGAGAGCCTTTTGCGGAAATAATCGCACAGCATGGAGCCAATTTATCAATCAATACCGAGGTCAGATTATGTTTACTTCCATGATGTGGAACTTTTATTCTACAGCCTGACAAGTTCGTATTATTAGAAATTGCATCAGTGATAGCAGCTCGATTTGCATCACCGAGCAATAAAAATTTACAACTCGTGATCGGTTCAAATAAAAGAATTATGCTACCAGCATTAGTTGGCGAACAATCATCAGGCTCGTCATCAATAGACGATTTAGCTTGAACGGATGAAAAATAACCTATATCATTGTATATTGTATTATCCTCATCTTTTCTCCTTTTATTGTTCTTGAGTATTTCTATCGCAAGAGGATGATAGAAATCCAAACTTGGACCAACAACTGAGATCGGAATGTGTGAATGTATTTTGCCACAATATGCACCATATACATTGCATTTGTTAGATACAGCTAAATCTATGAGGTTAAGTGAATCCGTATCTGTTGGATGATCATAGCATTCACGACAATGAGACAACCTATTTCGTTTAGGATATAATCTATTATATTCATCTTCTTTAATTACATCCTCTGGCGTATTAAGCCAAAATTCATTAATGATTACATCTCTATCATTCAATAATCCAAAAAAACCTCCTTTATGGTCAGAGTCAGGGTGAGTACATATTGCTAAATCAATAGTATAAGTTTTCCAGTGATTCCAAATATAGTTTTTGATTTTGTCTGAATCGCTGACATTTCCAGCGTCAATTAATACAACATATTGGTCTCCGCTGTTTTCATATCGTATTATGATTGCATCAGCGTCTGAAACGCTAAGATAATGAACTTCGTAATTCGGCATATATATATTATTGGTTGTTTAATCGAGATATACGTGATGTAATATAAGATACTTGCTTCCTATAGGCACAAAGGAATAGCAGTACACCTAAACACAATATAATCCAACAGATATTATCTGTTATAAAATTCTTAATATTTGAGAAAAGGAAAATTAGCTTGATAATAAGGACTATAGAGAATACAGATATATAGCTCCTGTATTCATTGTTCATTCGACTTAACTGTGTAAGTTTTCCAGATGTATCTTTCAACTCGGCATCAGTAAAATCTTTATGTGGCACAAACTTCACAATTTTAAGCATTTTAATTAGAGGCTCAAAAACTAAAGAACTTATCCGAGAGTTTATTATACCAAGAAAATAGAGGATAACGGCAAGTATCCATATATTATTTGTAAGAGAGAATATATCGCAACCTTCCACGCAAAATTTTAGTAAGGCAGCCAACACTGTGCCCGGAATTAAATTTGTCAACAAATTGTAGACAGGGATTGATGATATTATTTTTTCCATTTATTGCATATATTTAATTATAGTGTTTCATTGAACGTGTCTGAAGAGGAATGCTCAATCCTCTATAATTCAGACAACAATGCAAAATTACAAAATTCTTTTCATTATTTCATCATTCAACATAGATAAGATACAAAAGGCTGAAGAAATTGCAGCGAATTTGGGTGATAATAAAAAAGGAAATCACATGAAATACTTATTTTAAAATTATTTCAAAATTTTATGATTGTTTTTTGATAGAATATATATTATGCCCATTAAATATTATAAGTCATCTGCGTATTTTCTACGTAAGTGGCTTTTATTTATGGTCATTTCTTGTGACTGTCTTATGATTCCTTTATGATAAGAAGCACTATAATAGAAATCTACTACTGATATTCTCCATTACTAGTATTGATAATCAGCATATAATACTTATGACGATGATGTTTCGTTGCTGTATTTTTATGTGATGTATTACACCACAAAATCAGTATTTGAAATCGCTGTTACTTTGCCGAAAAATCAAACAGTAAACAAGTAATTATATGAGCGAGAAGAACATTACATTTGAAGATTTGCCCAAAGCAATGTCGTGGATGATGGATAAGTTAAATGAATTGGATTCCAAGATTGACAGTCTGAACAATCCAAGTCCCAATGTTCCAACCGAGCAATGGATGAACCTTAAAGAACTGTGTGATTATATTCCCAGTCACCCGGCAGAACAAACTGTGTATGGTTGGACGAGTTGCCATCTAATTCCATTTCACAAAAGAGGAAAGCGTATCATGTTCCTTAAATCTGAAATAGATGAGTGGCTTCATGCTGGCAAAATAAAATCTGAGAAAGATTTGGAAGATGAAGCCGCCCAATTCATAAAGTCAAAAAGAAATACCAGGTTCTAATGGATGCAACCAATTTATGCAATGCACTCAGAATGGAATTTGAAGGGGTCTTTGAAAGCAAGATTCCTTTGGATGCTTTTCCTGCCAAAATTCAAGATATGATATTGGCTTTAGCACGGCAAGAAAATTATTCCATTGAGTACATGATGGCTTCTCTTTTGGTGGCAGTATCAACCGCTATTGGCAACGCTGTCAATATCCGTATTCGTGGTGGATGGATTAGTAATTCTGCCCTTTATATGATATTGGTAGGTCGTCCCGGAATGGGTAAAACTCCACCTCTGGATTTCGCATTCCGTCCCATCCGAAAGCATGATGCTAAAATCATCAAACAATTCAAATTGGATATGGAGCATTATAATAGCTTGGTTGAAAACGGCAAAGCTAAAAAAGACAACTCCTCTCCACTACCAGACAAACCTATTTTACGAAGAACTATCATATCCGATTTTACTCCGGAGGCTTTAATGCGTGCGCTTGATGATAATCAACGAGGTATCGTGGTATATGTAGATGAAATCATGGGAATGTTTAATGCCGTGAATCAATATAGTAAAGGGCAACTTATTGAGCAACTATTGACCGCCTTCAGCGGAAAACCGCTGGATATTTCAAGGTGTAGTATGCCTATACCGATTCATATAGAACACCCCTTTATAAATATAGTCGGTACAATGCAAACAACTCGTATGCACGAACTAATAGAGAAAGGTTATAAAGACAATGGGTTGATAGATAGGATAATTTTTGTATATCCATCCTCACAAGAAATTTCTGATTGGCAATTGGATGAAGATTCATCCTCCGCATCTTTTGATAAATACTCTGCTATGTGGGAATCTATCATTAACAAAGTAATTAGCTTACCTTTTACAGAGACAGAGGATAATGGATTAACACAAAAAATATTGGACTTTTCTTCGGAAGCCAAAGCCTTTTTTACAAACTGGCGTAACGAGGCGATTCGAGCTGTCAATCAAATCCAAGATGATGGACTCGTGGATAGCAGAGTGATTAAGGCTCCTATGATTACTGCTCGTTTGGCTTTAGTCTTGCAAATTCTTCGTTGGGCTTGTGATGAAGTCCACAAGGATTTTGTAGATATAGACTCAGCCAAATCAGCTATTGCATTGAGTGAATACTTTGAGAACTGTTACGTCAACATCCAGAAATATATGTTGAGAGAGAGCGTTGAACCACAAAAGAGAGAATTGCTTGATTGCCTTTCCGCAAATTTTACTACTGCCGATGCTCTTCAAGCCGGGAAAGAAGTGGGGCTGTCTGAACGGTCAGTAATGTATTCGTTGGTCAATCTTGCTACGAATAAGATTATCAAGAAGGTAAAGCGAGGTGAATATGAGAAACTGCAATAAACGATACCTTTTGCACTTTGCAGTTGTTGCAGTTTGCATATTGTCCCATATAACTTTCTGCAAAACTGCAATAAGTGCAAACTGCACGGACTGCAATAACAAAACGATGAAGTATGACTGAATATAGATTTTCTCTTCAAAAATATAAACGAGGTACAAAGCTATCATGTCCGAAGTGTGGAAAGAAGCAATGCTTTGTCAGGTATATAGATAGTCAAGGAGAAATAACCTTTCCTGATTATGTGGGTAGATGTGACCATGAACAATCTTGTCAATACCATTACACTCCATCAGATTATTTCCATGATAATCCAATGTTGGCGGACAGCAATAAGAATAGTTTTGTTGAAGTTCGCAAATCCCAACCATACTTGCCACCTCCCATTTCTTTTATTGACAAAGAACTAATGGAACGAACTCTTACTAACTACGGTATGAATCCATTGTACATTTACCTGTCAGGGATATTGGGCAAAGACGAGACTTCTCGGATATTCCAACTATATCATATTGGCACATCAAAGAAGTGGGGCGGTTCTACTGTCTATTGGCAAATTGATTGGCAGGGTAATGTACGAACAGGGAAGATAATGTTGTACGATGCAGAAACAGGACATCGGACAAAAGAGCCAAGAAGTTATGTTAGTTGGGTACATACAGAGCTGAATCTCCCAAACTACAATTTGAAGCAATGTTTGTTTGGCGAACATCTGTTGTCTGAGATTCCGACTAAACCAGTAGCTATTGTGGAAAGTGAAAAATCTGCTTTGGTAGCTACCCATTATATGCCGGAGTTTATATGGTTGGCAACAGGTGGAATACACGGATGCTTCAATTCTGACGTGGTAAGTGTGTTGAAAGGTCGGTCAGTTATGCTATGCCCGGATTTGGGTGCAAGAGAGGTTTGGCAAACCAAGATGGCTTTACTCATTTCCGTATGTTCTAAAGTTGTATTGAGTGATAGTTTGGAACAATGCGCCACAGACGAACAGCGCAAGAACGGACTTGATATTGCGGATTTCTTATTGATGACTGAAACACCTGCGATGATACTTCAAAAGATGATAAAGCGAAATCCAAACCTACAAACTTTGATTGACTACTTGCATTTGGAACTGGTAGATTCCGGTTAGTGATGTGTTTTTGGAGAAGCCAAACTAAGGGGAAAGTAAAACTATTGATTATCCAAATAGATATAGGTGACAATAGCCACTCTTAAAGTTGACAGACAAATGGCATAGTTCGGACAAAGACAATGCTTGCATTTAAGATATGTAATGCCCCATTTTTAATGGGTATTCTATGCAAGAAGTACCACCGTCCGACAAAATAGTTTCACTCATTTGTCGTCTTGGAGGCTTCTTGCATTACTCGCAGGCTCGCAATGGATAGAACACTTTTAGAAATAAATTCCAGTTATAAACGCTTATGAATATACAACAAGACAATAGCAAACAGAATGCTCGTACTCGTCATATAGACATTCGTTTGACTCAAAAAGAGTATGAAGCGATAGTAGAAAAAGCAGCCGAATGTGGACTGACACTTAGCAACTACGGACGAAGATTATTGCAAAATCACCATCCAAACAAACGACTTTCAGACAAGGAAGTACAAGGATTGAACTCTTTATCGGATGCACGAGCCGACCTTATCCGCATTCAGAATGTACTCAAAAGTAAACCTGATGAGATTAAAAAACGATACTTCCGAGATGAAGATTATATGCGTGCTTGGATAGAAGCAGTAAATAGGCTTATTGTCCGATGGGGACAAATACGAGATAGTATAAATCAAATTTGAAATTATGATAGCACAAGGAAACGCAATTTCTCATGGAGCACGAGCTATTGAGTATTCCATAGATAAAGACAAAGCCCGGCTCGTTAAGGTGAATGACTTGCCGGAAAATATAGAACCTTTGGCTATGTGGTCACGAATGATGCAACACCAGCATCAATGTATGAAGGACAGATATAATCCGAAACCCATAACGCTGAACGCACTGCGCTTTGAGATTTCTCCAGCCAAAGAAGAATCGGCAGGGTGGACAATGACGGATTGGCAGAATTTGGCGGATGAGTTTATCGCCGTGCTTGATAGCATTGACAGAAGATGTGGCAAACCAGATAGTCATCTTAAACCGACCAATATCAAAAATAGCCAGTATGTTGTTTCACTACACACTGACAGCAAAAGTGGCATCCCTCACTTGCACATTGTGGCTAACCGTATAGACAATATGGGCAAAACAAACGATGCGCACTATATTGGTGAACGTGCCGTTCATGCTGCCAACATCATCAATGAGAGACGTGGCTGGGTGCAATCCGTGCAACGTCGTGATGAGAATATTCAGCAAATCAGTGAAGACTGCATCGCCATTTTGAAAGCTATGCCAGAATTTGATTGGGAAACTTATTGCCAGATGTTAAACGCCAAAGGGTATGATATTAAGTTGACAAAAGACGATGAGGGAGTGGTTAAAGGCTATGCTATACGAAAAGGAAATTCCATTTATAAATCTTCAATATTGGATAAAAGTCGAAAATTAATGCCATCAAAAATTGAAGCGACTTGGGCTGGATTACATGCTTCTAAGGAACAAATTCCCATTCAACCAACAGAAACAGAAGCACAAACAAAGGCACATAATAATAAAGAAGTGGTTATTCTGTCAAATCCTATAACTCATCACTATTCCATGTCTGTAGATGGAGAGCAATTTGAGGTTGATATACCAGATATGGTTAAGTCTGTCTTTGACGAAGAGTTTGGAAGCCTTGATGAAGAAGTCAAACAGACCAATTTATTCAAAGTTGCCGCCTTACTATTTGCCGGATATTTGGATGCTGCCACTTCTATGGCGGCTTCAAGCGGAGGTGGTGGCAGTCCCGGTGATGGATGGGGCAAAGATAAGGACGATGATGAGCGTAACTGGGCTATTCGTTGTGCAAAAATGGCAAAATGGCTCTGTAAGCCGATTAAGCGTAGCAGGGGTAGATAGTATTTCATTTATAATCACATAGAACCATGCGTAAAAGTAAATATGACCAATCTCCTTTACCAGTGCAGGGTAGTAAGTGCATAGATAAAGATGATAACATTAGCAAAATTGAAAATCGTGTTGATTTTGAAACCGAGCTTGTAAATCTCACGAATCAGATTAAGGACATCAAAGATGTTATCCAAGAATTGAGACAGATAAAAGCATTTGTAGATGCTTCAGTGTTAACTTTTGAAGAATCGGCACAGGTTCTCAATGCTGCTGTAAAAACATTTGACAATATCTCTGATACTATTTGCCATGCAATTATTCAGACGGAGAATACTGTTATAAATGTCAAACTTAGCGATGAGGATAAGGCTGTTCTTGCTGAATATCGCCATAGATTGATTGAGGCAGAAAAATCTTTATTTGAGAAGCAGATAACAGAATTGAAGGCACTTCATACTAATCACTGGAAAGAAGTCTATAAATATGTAAAATCTGACACTTCGTTTTCTCTTAATGGCAGGATAGCCAAATGTGCCATTGTCGGATTCTGGATATTGTATGCGTATTTTTGTTTGACACTGGGAGGATTGATAATTTATATGAAGTTCTTTTAGAGGAATTTGGAAGGATGGGCTGACCAACCTTCCAAATACATCACCATGTTATGACCTTATCAACAATCTCTTGTTGTTCGGCACTGCTACGCCTCAAATAAATGCGAGTGGTCTCAATGCTTTCATGTCCCATCAGGTCAGCAAGCAAAGAAATATCGTTGAACTTCTCCAAAAAATTCTTGGCAAAGCGATGGCGAAACGAATGAGGATAAACCACCTTCTCATTCAAACCATATTTTGTGGCATAGTTTTTTAACTGCTGCGCAATACCTCTGGTGGTGATACGCTCGCCAAAGCGATTGAGGAATAGATAACCGCTTGTACGATTGGTACTATTGAGCCACTCCGTAGCTTCCTTGCGGAGTGATTTAGGAATATAGATACGGCGTATCTTGCCACCTTTGGTATAGATGTCAAAATAACCTATCTGCACGTGTTCCACCTTCATTTGTATAAGTTCACTGACTCTTGCACCTGTGGCTGCGAGAAAACGAACAACGAAATACCATTCTTGGTTTTCTTCTTTTTTTAGTTTGTTTTTCAGAAAAGCGTAGTCGGCATTGCTGATTACATTTTCTAGATAACTACGCTGTTGTACCTTGACAGATTTTAATCTCAAACGAGATTTATTCATATAGTCAAGATACTTGTTCATTGCCTGAATACGTAGATTTACAGTTTTAGGCTTGAACTTCTCAATGAGATAAGTTTTATACACAAGCAAATTACGCTTGTTCAGTTCCTTGTGACGAGAATAATACTCTTTTACGGCATAGTGGTAAGCTGCAATCGTATTCTCCGCCATATTCCCTTGACGAAGATACGTTTCAAAATTTTCAATGTTCATGTCTAATACATTATTGGTTAAACAATTCATTATCGTTAATAATGTATGGTATTTACAAATTCATTGAGTTCCTATTATGAGAAGTTTCTCGCTACTGGGGAGGTGAAGTGCATTGACGAGGAGATTCCGTTTGAGATTCCAAAGGGGTGGGAATGGGAAAGATGGGGTAATATTGCATTGTCAATCCAATATGGATATAATGCCCCAGCCCTTGAACGAGGTGATATAAAAATGGTTAGAATCAGTGATATTCATGATAATGTAGTTCAATGGGAAAATGTTCCATTTTGCAATATAGAAGCTTATGATATTGATACTTACCTACTCAAAGAAAATGATATTCTTTTTGCAAGAACTGGTGGAACTGTGGGTAAATCATTTTTGGTTCAGTCTGTTCCTGAACCAGCCATATATGCTGGCTACCTCATAAGAACAAGATATTCAAAAGAGTTGTGTCCACAATATCTTAAATCATTTATGGAAAGCCGATTGTATTGGGAACAATTGAAGTCCGGAACAATCGCTACCGCACAACCCAATTGTAATGGAAAAACATTAGGAAAGATGCTTTTACCAATTCCTCCGAAAGCAGAACAGTCTCGTCTTGTGCAAAAATTAGCAAACTTTACTCCTATATTTCAGCGGTATGCTAAAGCACAGCAGGATTTGGACAATCTCAATAAAAGTATAGACGACAAACTAAAGAAGTCTATTCTCCAAGAAGCCATACAAGGCAGACTTGTTCCACAAATTACAGAGGAAGGAACTGCGCAAGAATTGCTTGAACAGATAAAGCAGGAGAAACTGCACCTGCTCAAAGAGGGTAAGCTAAAGAAATCTGCTTTGGTTGATTCTGTTATCTACAAAGGTGACGATAACAAGTACTTCGAGAAGAATGGTAAAACAGAACAGGATATTACTGATGAAATACCATTTGAAATACCAAATAATTGGGAGTGGTGTAGAATAGGGAGTGTCTTAAATATTTGGTCTGCTCGAAGAGTACACGAAAAAGATTGGCGTACTTCTGGAATCCCCTTTTATCGAGCAAGAGAAATTAGTAAAATGGCTGATTGTGGTCATGTTGATAACGATTTGTTTATAGAACAATCGCTATACGATGAATTTTCTAAAAGCGGAGTTCCGCAAATTGGCGACCTAATGATGACGGCTGTTGGGACACTTGGCAAGACCTATGTTGTTGAGACAAAGAATCCTTTCTACTATAAGGACGGTAGTGTTTTATGTATAGGTAATCCTTTTCGCTTGAATCCGTATTATTTGAAATTATTTTTTGAATCGTTTGCTTTTACAAACCAATATTTGTCAGAGTCTGATGGAACTACAGTGGCAACCTTGACAATGGTGCGATTGAACAGATACTTAATCCCTATTCCTCCTTTAATGGAACAAACTCGAATCGTTGAAAAAATTAAAGCTGTAACAAGTATTATGAGCAGGTAGGCAATGAGGACATTGATATAACAGAAGAAATACCTTTTGACTTACCTGATAACTGGACTTGGGTTAGATTTGGTCAATATATAAGAATGTCTATCGGAAAGACACCACCACGAGGGGAAACCAAGTATTGGACGAATGGGAAATATCCTTGGGTTTCTATTTCAGATATGTCTGATTATGGATTGGTTACAACGACAAAAGAGTCCGTCTCAGAATGTGCTAGAAACTTATTTGGAAAAATATCTCCTGCCGGAACTTTAATAATGAGTTTTAAGTTAACGGTAGGCAGAACTTCTCTTTTAAATGTTTCGGCATATCATAATGAAGCAATTATATCCATATACCCTTTTGTAGATAAAAATTACCAAGCAAGAAATTATCTGTTTCACATTTTGCCGATTATATCTAATCTTGGCGATTCCAAAGACGCAATAAAAGGCAAGACATTAAATTCTAAGAGCTTGAATAATCTTTTATTGCCACTTCCGCCTCTTAAAGAGCAAGGGCGAATAGTGGCAATGATAGAATTATTATTTGATAAGTTGAAATAAATTATTTATTTGGTGCGCTATACGTTGCTGTTCAAATAATGGTGGAATACCAATGAGCAGGTTGTAAAATAACTCTTTATTGAGGTGCGGAATTGCCGCACCTCTTTTTGAATTTCTCAACTCCTCTTTGTAGAATAGAATAAAAGCCGAGACATAAGGCTTCCACATGACTGAAGAAAGCCAGAGTTGTTTGAACGTACTCCCCATATATCCATCTTGTGGAACAGTAAAAACTTCTCCTGAATTTTCACCATCTACAAGAATGATGTTGTCTCCGGCATAGACAAATTTTCCTTTTTCTACAATGGTTGCAGATGATTTTCCACGTAGGTATTTTGCATCCAAACAAACGCCTTTTCCGTTCCTCTTTTCACCGTCTATTAGTTGGCATATATCTTTCAACCGTAATACAGCCCAGCTATTGGGATATTCAAAAGGAAGCTCAATTTCAACGATTTGCCCATTTATCCTCTCATAATACTTGTTATCGTCACCTTTATAGATAACAGAATCAGACAGTGCAAACTTCTTTAGCTTGCCCTCTTTTACGAGCTTTTGTTTCTCCTGCCGTATCTGCTCAAGTAATTCTTGTGCAGTTCTTTCTTCCGGAATCTGAGGGACGAGTTTGCCTTGGATTGCTTCTTGAAGAATGGATTTTCTAAGCCTATTATGAATGCTATCGTTTAGTTGATTTAATTCTTCTTGAGATTTTTCGTATTTGACAGCGATTGGCATAATTGCTTCTATTTGAGAAATAATACGCTTTTGCTCGTTAATTGAAGGAGTAGGGATAAGAATATTGTGCAATGCCCCAGATGATAATCCTTGGATTCCAATTCCTTTGCCACCGATATAACCTATGCCCTTGTATAAATACATTACATAGTAGAAAAATCGTGTACACAATGGGATGTAAGACCGCAGTTTATGAATATGATTTTGAATCCTAATGTTATAGTCATAATTCCATATTGCACTTCTTCCAATATCTCCACCCTCGCATACCAATAAGTCGCCTTTAGTAGCTGTACATTTTCCCAATTCCTCTTCAGTAAAATACATTTCTTTTAAGGAAGATAATTCAAATCTATCCCAATAGAGATTCGATGTAGTAATATATGTGTATAAATTTCCTTTTCTATTAGTGCCGTTCAAAGCCTTTCCTGTGCAATGTGAAAAAATATATCCTAATCTACACCATTCCCAAGTAGCAGGTATTTCAAACGGAATCTCCTCGTCAATGCACTTCACCTCCCCAGTAGCGAGAAACTTCTCATAATAGGAATTGTCCTCACCACGGTAAATGATTGATTCGTTTTTGTCTTTCTTGATTTTCTTTTCCTTAATTAGTTTTTCTTTTTCTACTCTGATGCGTTCAAGAAGCATAGATGCAGGTTCGTCATTAGGATCTTGCGGTACAAGTTTCCCCTGTATCGCCCACTGAAGTATGCTGTTTTTTAATTGCTTTCCGTTCATTTTTTAATCCTCTGCTTGTACTCTATATGAGAAATACTTTGAGTCTATTTTTACTCCATTTTTAAGTTTGGAATCCATCTCCTTATTCATTGTTGGGAGGAAAGAAAAATAATTCTGAATAGCAGACATAATACCTGCATTGCAACTCTTGTTTTTTACCCAATTTTGAGGAATGAAACTTTTATTATTCTGCTCGCAATTGTTTTTTTCTGCCGAAATAGCACTGTTTAAACAGTTTGCCGCAATATTAATTATGCTGTCAACAAGATTGTTTTCAGAAGCAACTTTTAAGCACTCACTCGGTGATGGTACATTTGTTTGATTGTTACATTTAGCAAAAACCATTGATATGGCAAAAAGAAGATGGTATGGAGCATAAGCCTTCATTGTTAGTAGTTCCTCTTCCAGTCCTAATGGGTTTTCCTGAGTCCATGCATCCATTATTTTTCTCATCCAAAACGATAGAGCATAAACATCTTCAGGCAAATAGTCGTTCTTGAACAATGTATTGAAATACTTGTCAAAAATCTTAGTTTCACCATAAGATAAATTAGGTCTTTGCATGTACCAAGCTGTAAGATTCTTTCCTAAATATGATAACTCTATGCAGTACTGTTTGTCCTTGTCGGCTGGAATAATTTCACCTCTTTTGGTTGCAAAGAATCCATTAGAATATTTTGCTTCGTATGCCTTTTTGAGTTTTAATATCTGCTTACTGTTACTGCGTAAATCTCTTGCCTTTACAGCACTTTGCGTGTTTGTGTTAATGCTAATAGAATCAGCCCTGTCTCTTTGTGGAATTTCATAAAATCTGAATAGAACATAAGCATCATCACGCTTTCGTACATTCTCACTACAACTTAAAATAGTATTCAATGATTGACATCCATTTACAACATTCAATCCATAAAGTTTAAACTCACCATTGCCACATTCTTCAATTTTGTTACAAATGGCAGTGATTCCATTATGAAAAAAGAAGAAGTCACCACATTTATTCGGATCGTTTATGGTTTTCTTGATCTTTTTATTTACGGTATTGTTAATGCCTAAACTCTGTCGTACATTTTTCTGGAACAAAGACCCATCTTTAATGCCAGGGAGTTTTATACATTCTTTCAGAGGCATGGCTGCAACTATTACGCTTGTCGCCCCTAATTCTGTCGTCATATATTTACCAGCTTCAAGCTTGATAGTATGGTTTAAAGTTGGATTCGTTTGTTCAATAACACAACTATAAGCATCTTCCAAACCTTGTTTATCAACTACGGAGAATTGTGTACTATAATTCAATTCAGCATCATCTTCCTCTGATAATTTGGTTTGGAATGAATGTATATCATCCATAGCCGCATCCGTAAAGATAGATGTTGTTATTAATTCAAAACATACGCAGTAAGAGTCATCTTCTAATGCTGTTGCTATTTCTGATATTTTAGTCTTTAATTTAGAATTAGCATTTTCCTGTAATTGAGCTAAGTTACTAAACTGGCTCCAAGCAGATATAACTTCTCTCACAGGAGTTGCATCAACAGATTCACCAAGGTAGTATTTCCCTTGTACAATATATATTTTTTGCTCGTCTTCATCAATATATACGGCATCAATTTGTTTATCATTGGCTCCGTCTGTGATGGCATCTTTAGCTTGTCTTTGATCCAGAAGATGTATATTCCGCATATACCACGCAACGAAACGTTGACCATCATTTGGAAAATTATTTTTATAATAATCTTGCGTAATTTCGTTTTTTATGATTTCAAGTACATTCGCCATAATTATATTCATTTATTCGTAATCTTCGCTTTGTATTCCTAACTCACCTTTGCTCATGGCATTGGCAATATCTATTTTCAGTTCTTCGTCATAATCTTTACTGGTCAAAAAGCTATTGACGATGCGTAGCAGCAAATCTTGGTCGATGTTCGATGCTGCCACGTGATAAATGATAGATTCCAATGTACGCATACAGATACAAGCGTGCCAATAGTAATTATTTTTGTGTAAGAAGTACGCACCCAAAGTCAGTGCAATACGCTTGTTCCCATCATTGAAGAAGTGCCCGGAACAAAATCTATACATCAAATAGGTCAGTTTGTCGGCAAAGGTAGGATAGTATAAATCGTTTTGCACAAAATCCAATGTAGCACGAATACCGCCTTCATCACGCACTCCTTCAAAGCCACCATCACTGGCATCAATCATTTTGCCATAGATGTTTAGGGCTTCATCGTAATCTATGTAAATAATTTCCTTACTCATCCTCTGCCTGTTTTAAGCGTTTCAGTACATCTTTATTGTCCGCTAAAATACGGTCAAAATCAATAGACTGGTCACCGATGAATCGTTCAAACTCTTCAGGAGTAACAGCTTGCAGATAGTCTGCAATGTTACCATGATACGCATCCCGGAAACTGAAGTCCCTTGAAGCCATTTTTGTTCTGGCATCATTCAGATAAGGTTTCTGCATGGGATGTTCGGCAAGTTCGTTTACAATACGCTCCACTTCGTCAATGGTAAGTTTTCTACCACCGTTTTCCTTGAATCGTTCATTGATAGCTGCACCCACACCGTTTTCAAAAGAAGAAATAACCAATAAAACCTCTGAATACAGCGTGTGTCGAACATTGTCTTTGGAATCCAACTTCAACACTTCCCGGTATTCCTTAGCATTCTCCTTGAATACAGCCTTGTATATGAAATCTGTAATTTGAGAATATTTGTATGTGGGATGTCCGTCCACATATTGATTGATGGCAGAAGTGAGATTTTTACGATAGTTTTCCTCTGTTATTGCGGCAGGAAGGTAATGCACATCCCTGCGGTTGATATATTTTGTTCCTCCACCTGTCTTTTCATTGATGGTAGTAATCACAAAATCCAAGATAAGGCTACGGACTTTCTTGGCTTTTTCACTCTCTGTAAGTAGCATACCCATATTCAAGAAAGAGCGGAAATTAAACAGTCCAAGTTGTGTTGTTTTGCTCGCCTCATTAATAAGGTGAGCAAATTCTAACTTAAACTCTTTCAATTGTTTACCCTTACATAAAATATATCCATTATGTTTCAGCTCATCAGAATTTGATTGCAGATAACGATCTATTGTAGATGTATCAACTTGATAAAAGTCGGCAACCATTTTTTTTGTAAAGCGGTATTCTCCCTCAAAGAGCATTCCTTCTATATCAAGATGCTCCTGTACCTTACTGACCGCAAAACGGTTGTTAAGTACATTTTGTCTTTCTATGTTTGAGATGGTCAAATCTTTCATATCACTTCACAATTATCAGTTACACGATTTTATGTCTATACCGAGAATCTTTTGAATCTCAGAAAGGGTTTTGTCTATTTCATGGTCGAGTGCAGCACGTTTCTCAAAATACTGTTTGAGCAGTTCTGCCGGAGGGAGTATTTCTTCTTCCTCTTTCGGGAACTTGCACTGGTCGAAGTTGCAATCCAAATCAATCAACTGTTGGGCAGTGAACACACGGCTCTTTTCTCCCACTTCATCACTGATAATTTCTTTCCTGTCTTTCCACCATTCCTGAATAGGTAGGGTATGCTCCACCTTCATTGGTTTGGTCTTTGAGAAGTGCTTGTAGTCTTCCGGCATATCCAAGCGATAGAACCATATCTCTTTAGTCTTGAATCCTTCTTCGCAGCCCTCTGCTTCTTCATTATTAAAGAAAAGAATGTTGGTTGCAATAGAGGTATATGGGGAGAATATCGAGCCCGGTAAACGGATGATGGTATGCAGATTGAACTTGCGGAGTAAATTTTCTTTAAGTGCAAGTTTTGCTCCAT
>OCAD01000653.1_pt1 | contig 19766 bp, 25 predicted proteins | sample 1538261 | NCBI WGS metagenome assembly OCAD01 (sample SAMEA2580261, study PRJEB22360) | human gut metagenome | biome: human gut; feature: human-associated habitat; material: faeces | place: Denmark | collected 2008/2010
GACATCTGCAAACCATGTCTCTTTGTCTTTTTGCGAAACTTATTCTACCTGACCGCTACCAGACATCTGCAAACCATGTCTCTTTGTCTTTTTGCGAAACTTATTCTACCTGACCGGATGCTGTCGTAAAGCATCGGCCGCATTCGTAAATAACTCTACGCAATCGACAGCAAAAAGCGAGGAACGGAAATCCGTTCCTCGCCTTTCGTATTTACTTCCGTAGAAATATAGACAGCATATTTTTTCTCATAAAAAATAGTAATATTTCTGGTAAATAATTGATTGTCAAGACGCAGAGAGCAATTCCAGATTATTCGTACTGTCCCGCTCACTCCATTTTATAACTTTCGCATCGTAGTTTAGGAAAGCATCTTCAACTCCTTTTGCAATATTGTTCTGATCATTTAAGATAACAATAAGTTGGCTCCCATTTTTTCTGGCAGGTTTTGTGTCATTCCACGCAAACAAGATGTTTCCCATGCTGGATTTATTGGGATTATTAACTGCTTGGCACAATCTCTCCGGTTTTGTTCGACTCCTTTGAAGTAAAAAGTCATAATTGTGTGCAAATCCTGATATTCCTGTAAATTGAACATTATCTGAATAGTAGATTTCTTTCTCATCAAAGAACTCTTGAATATCATCCAGAAAAAAAGATGCCACTTTCGACTTAGAAATCATGAACATATCATCAATACGCAACATTGCTTGAATAAATAGATGCTTTTTCTGCGCAAAACTGTTGGCGGGTGCTTTAGCGATCAATTCATCACCATTCAATTTTACGCCATATTGATTCAGTATCCTCTGTAAATGCTTTTTTCGTGCAGCAGTAAGCTGAAATCCGCTCATCTTCAAATTGTTAATTGTCGCGCTATCATCGGTAAAATAGAGTTCATCGCCATCTTGTCTTACATAAATCTGTAGATAATCATTTGCGCTGTCCAAGTAAGGAGTAGTAATCTCGTAATATTCTCCGACTTTTTCAAAAGTAATTTCTTTCCTTAGCCATGTCGCATACTCATCAATTAGTTTTTGAATATCCAAGATTTCTCCCTCCTTTTTTATAGTATTTCATTTTGATATAAAATGTTTGGTTGTTCAATTACATTGAAGCGAGTTAAAAATGCGATTGTATTTTCAACAAATGCATCATCTTTGAAGTCATCTGCAGGGAAAGCGTAGTCTCTCCCAAATTCCTCACGATAAACGTGCCAGTGGCTACCACATATTTTTTCGCCATTGGGATTGCGGTGAACAGAAGTCGCATTGATATGTAGCTCTAAAAGCATTATTCCATTTTTCTTAATTCGAGCTCCGATATTATATTTTAGAGGTTGAATTTTGCCCCTATAAATATTTACTGAGAAAGTATCCTTTTTAGTATCTCCTCTAACACCAAACTCAACCGATTTGCCGCTGGTAGGGAATTCAATTTCAGTAATCAGAGAGCGCTTAATCATCTCTAATAATCTCTGAGCCTCTGCTTGTGTCAATTTCGCCACGCTCATCTAATCACCTCCATGTATTGATTAGTGTATCATTAACATCACAATTTTTCAAGATTAGATACGAATAAAAGCTCAGGGAGCTTAGCAATGTCTATAAACACCGTCCAATGGGACTACGGGCGACGTTTTCATATTTGGACGGTTATGGTATTTTCAAGGTGTAGCTGGGCCGGTATTTCACCAGTCCGCACAGACGCACCGAACGATGCTCCTGTGCCGGTTGGCGAACAGCGTCGAAACTTACCTCAAATTGATGCAGGTTTCAAACCCGTGTTTTAATCTCTTTGTCTTTGATTATGGCAAAAACTGGACACGAAAAAGGCAGAATCCACATGAAATAATAGGGAATGCTATTATAAGGCATCGGCCACATTCGTAAATATCCCTACATAATCGACAGCAAAAAGTGAGGAACGGAAATCCGTTCCTCGCTTTTTATATTAACTTAATATTCTTTTTCTTGATACGCTTTTAAGCAATGTAGATAATATTGCATATACGCTGAATGATTATCTATATCCTCTTGTGTAACTCCTAGTGTTAAGACTAACTCTAAATACAGTCTATTGCTATTTGACAAAATATATCCTGTTTTTCTTTCAATTATTACATAAATAAATTCTTCGTGTGTAACTTCAAGTACGTATTCATATTTTCTATCTTCAACTTTAAAGCATACAAACTCCAAATCTTCTTTGTTGGCCATACTTTTCTGATTTGTAATGGCGTTTACCGCATTATTGAAAAGACTTATAAGAAATGGCTTTGAAAAACTTGAAAGATCTATCTCAGTTACAATAGTATTTTTTCTTAGCCACACTATAAGATCATCAATTTTCTTAGGAGGAGATATAATCTGCTTAAAATCTTCCATCAAAAGCTCTCTTTCAGTCTTTAATGCGAACATTAACAGGCAAATCAAAAACAGAAAACCACTCTTTGTCATTCAAGTGGTAAGACTGCATATCGACAACATCTGCTCTTACTGTGTCAACACTTGTAGGAATATTTACTTGTCCAACCATCACGTTCCCAACAGTAGTTGCAGTTGCATAATATGTCACGTAATCACCGCCATATTCAAAAGTTCCATAGGTTTTTGAGGAAGTCGCACTTGTACTTTTTACAGTCAGTTTCTTAAAGCGAATCGCAGAAATTAATTCTTTACCACTCCAATTCACATACACTTGGCAGGTTTTATCAGAGGCTCCATTTTTTCTTACAATACTGTATGCATATACTGTATCAATAATGCCTCGTGACTCTGCCTCGCTACCAAAACTAGCTAGGTAGTTTTGGTAGTCTTCCTCTGTATCAAATACTTGTATTGTGAGATTGGCATCTTCTGATGTGTCGATTGCCAATACGGGTAGCGTGAACAATGCAAGGCACATAACAACACACAAGAAACCCGAAATAAACCGCTTCATTTTTTCCTCACTTTCTGACCGTTTATTGCAATAGTTTTTATTAGTTCGCTCATAATTATTATCAGAGCTGTTTCTTACTGTAGATGTGTATTTCTTTAAGAACTATTCTGATTATCTGGCTTATTTTACTATTGTTGCAATCTCACAATCAATTTTGTCCGTGCCTCCGCAGCTCTATCTCTGTTACCCAACTCCAATATCAATTGTAGCAACCGGTGTAGAAGCACAGCTAAAAATCGCAAAACATTGGTTCCACCTCCTATCGGTAATATATTTCCCCAATTTTATTTTCCAGATTTTATTTTTTGGATGTATTCCTACTTCACATGAAGCGAGAATACACACAAGAATCTGGAAACTGTCTTACTTATATATTCCCAAAGATTTTCAATTCTGACAAATTATAATAAGATTTTTTTGTTATTATATGTACGTAAATTTAAAAAGCGAGGAACGGATTTCCGTTCCTCGCTTTTTAAATTTACTTCCGCAAAAATGCAGCCAGCATATCGATGAACTCGCTGTTGGTCGGTGGTTTGGAAAGTGCTCGTCCCGCAACATGTTCCAGGAAGCTCCGATCCGGCTGCTCCCAGCAGCTCCGGATAAGCGTTCTCAGATCCCGCTCAACAGAGGACGGAGAAATGCGAAATTTCCGGGCTGTTTCCCGATAGAGCCGTTTGGTAATGAGCCGGATGCGCTCTGGGTCCTCTCTGACCTGTTCCACCATATAGGCAGCACAGGGAAATCCCGCCAGCTTTCCGCTGGCTCCCAGGCAGCGCAGCAGGCGCTCTGCATCCATCGGCTTCTGCATCGCTTCGGTGTCCTGTTCTGGTATGTAATAGACAAAGGGCATTGATACCATCCTTTCTGAATTGAAATGAAGGTATCAAGTGCGGGGGAGATCGTATCCGTACATACACTCACAAGCGTGCATACGGCTCATGCCGCCGGGCCGCCTCACAGGGTTCCCTCCCAATCTGCCAGCACATCCGCAAGAGCCGTTGGAGTGACCGTGCAATCGGCCAATCGGCGGATAAGCTGGAATACCTGCGCAGCCGATGTGCTGAGGTTCGGTGCAAGCGCCTTCTCGCCGCCGCTTCGCTCCTGGATCATCACGCCAAATTTTTCCTTTTGAAAAGGTGTTCTCTCCTTCAGCAAAAAATATTGCAGGGTAAGAAGGTTACCATTCTCCGCCAGGATCTGTCGTGTCGCCACAATCCGTTGTTCCATGATGAATCCCCTTTCGTGTTTCGGTAAGATTATCATAACGGACAGTAGCGTTGTTTTGTGTTTGAACCGCTCTACATCCAACGACAGGAATTTCCTAGTAGGCACTGATTTATGTCGATAGAAAATATTAAGGAAGTGGAGCGTGCGAACTCGTACCCTCCACTTCCTCACGACTTCATCAGTTTTATCAGATAAATTTAATGACTATCGAAAGAACTAGCTCGATAGAGCACGTATTTTTATATTTGTTCAATCAATATCCAAAACGTCCTGCTCCATGAGGCCACCACCCAGAAATCTGCACATTTCCGTTATAGATTTCTTGAGCCTCACTTTTCAACTCAGAATTGTTTATACGTAGTGCTTCACAAGTACCCACATGCTCCCAGCTAGGAGAATGGTATCCGCTAGATGAATTATAGTCCCAAGTCATAGCAACTAGTCCTTGTGACCAGTATTCTGTTACTTCAACAAAAGTATTATGGTATGTCGGATCATAAATTCCGGCTTCTTTTCCCCCCATAAATGTATAAGAACAATCCATAACTGCTTTACATGACTCTTCTAGCTTATTTAGTGCTGAGATACCAATTCCTGCCAGCGTTATCCAACTGATAGCCTTAGCTGTAGCTACATCCCAAAAAGCTGCAACTATGCTTACAGCGTCTCCCTCATTAAATGTTTTTCCACTAGCATCCTCCTTTTCAAAATAATCCATAGTTTCATAAATACGGTAATTTTGTGTAGGAGAATAACCCAAATCTCTCAATGCAGGCAAAGATACTGTACCGGTAGCAACAATTTTTGCGTTGTATGGTGCTGTATCAGGAAACTCTGTATACATAACAGGAATAACCTCTTTTGCGCTTCTTGCAGCTATGTCATTATTATTTTCTTCTGCGGCTTGATCGGCAAATGAATGCTCAGCCAAATCAACAGTTTCTATTAAGCCATTTGAACTTGAAACCTGCTGTATAACATCATCACCAGCTTTTCGAGCAGTTTTTTCAATAGTTCCGTTCCAAAGGTATGTGACAATATACCGGACATCGCCCAAACGATAATCAACTACCAAATTATTATTAATACAGTCAACGGACAGAATTCTGGCTCCGTCTGGAACATAAATATCTTTACTGCTGTCCATGATTGTTTTATTCTGAGCCTGTTGCTGATTCAACCAAGCAATTTCATTCTCCAAAGACATATCTGCGCTATTAGACAAATCATACGTGGCAAATACTGGATTATATAATGACATGCACATTCCAAGAGCTAGCAGCATACAAACAATACGTTTCATACAGGCCTCCTTTAAGAGAAAATGCTATTAAAGTTAGTAATAAGCAACCTATAACTTTCTCGTTTTAAACTATCCAGGCTCTTTTGCAATATTTACATTGCCGGTTATAACATATTGTCACATCGATACTACCTTCTTTCTAAACATGATAGCCACTCTTTTCCTGGGACAATTATATATTCCCGCTAGCACTAATATCTGACATTTTTTTTGAAATTATTTAAACACCCACAAAGTAGGAAAATAAAATAGGCCCAGCAGTGCTTTTACTTCTTCAAATTTGGGAAATATAATTTTCCCAAACAGCCGGAAGGGGCACCTTATATGGATAAAGAACTGCTCAGGGTCATTGGTGAAAATGTAAAGAAATACCGTGAAAAAGCCAACTTGACCCAAGCGGAGCTGGCAGAAAAGATTGGGATTGGAACTGCGTCAGTCTCCCGGATAGAACGTGGGGAAAAGCGAATGAAACTGGAGACTCTGCGTGCGTTTGCGGATGCTCTTGACATTTCAGTGGGGCTTCTTTTCTATCAGGAAAACAAGAACGAGTTGATCCTGACCCTGGCAAAAATGCTGGATGGGCAGTCATCAGAGTTCATCGAGAGTATTATGGCTCTAGTGCGTGTTTGCATGGAAAACTTTGAAAAAAAGAAGACAGATTCGGATGATTTGTGATATAATCTGAACACAAAATATTGGAAGGAGGGGGACGAACAATGCTGCCGGAGCAAGACGCATTCATAGAAAAGCTCTATCATGAATTCTTTACCCAGCTTTGGATCTATGCGAAGGCGGCATTGGGTGACCCGGAACAGACACAAGAAGTTGTCCAGGATACATTCCATGAAGCTGTCAGACATATTGATATTCTCATGGCTCACGATAATCCAAAAGGCTGGCTCATGGATGCTCTCAAGAAGAAAATCATGCACGCTCGTCGTTCCATGAATCGCTACATCCTCCGCTTCATTTCTTTAGACTCCGATCTGGAATTTACCGATCCAGTATTGTCCGTTGAAGACCCTGCTCCAAATAATGTTCAAGATACTCTGAGGGAAATCCGGCGGGTTTTGTCAGAGGAAGAGTGGGATCTGCTCCGAAAAATCACTCTGGAAAAACAGCCATATAAAAATGTAGCGGAAGAACTGGGGATAACAGTCTGGACCTGTCAGAAGCGTATAGAGCGGATGCGCAAAAAATTGAAGCAATATTTTGCGGAAAATTCTTGAAGTGGTGTCAGCTTTTCACCTTTGCGGGAATATAGATTAGAGGGGGTTCAGTTTATGGCTGAAAGCAATCAGACAAATAAATACGCCTATCTGAGCCGCTTGAGCACGAAAGAACTGGAAGCAATTCTGCGTGCTGATGCTGAATCGCCAAAGGCGGGTAATGACGAGGCGATTTCTTATATCCTGGAGGTGATTGAACAACGAGAGCGTGAACACCCCTCTGGCTCTTTTCCCGATATAGACAGCAGTTGGAAAGAATTCCAGACCATCTACAACACACCTGAAGGTGCAGATCAGTCTCTTTATCCAAGCGAGGAAGAAGATGTCCTCCATACTAAGCCTATGCAGGCAGAAGCAAGGCAAAGGCGGATACTACGGCGGCCACTATTAGTCGCAGCTATAATCGTCTTATTGATTGCTTCATTGACAATTCCAGTTGCCGGCTATGGAAATCTACTGGAGATGATTGGAAGTTGGACTGCGGATCAATTTACTTTCATCACTACTGGATATAGAAAGGACTCAAGCTCTGACGAGGCAGATGTAAATAAGGAAGTGTCTTCTGATTCCCAAATCGGAGCGGAACTTCGGCAGGTTCTTCAAGAATATGGAATTACCGAATCTGTTGTGCCAAGTTGGTTGCCTGATGGTTTTAAGTTGGTTGGTGACGTTTCTGTTCAAGAGTATCCTAATTTTGATAGGCTTGAATTCTTCGCTTATTATGAAAGTGGAGATGATACTTGTACCTTGAGTTTTACAAAAGTTGCCGATTCTCTTGAGGGTCTTATATATGAAAAAACTCTCAATTCTCCAGAAATTTATGCGGTAGGTAACGTGAATCATTATATTCTTCAGAACACGGACTCTATTATTGCTGCATGGTATGTAGATGATTTGGAATGCTCAATCAATACCACAATGTCTGAATCGGACCTGAAGAGAGTCATTGATTCTATTTACCAAGGAGTAGTTAATCAATGAAAAAGGCTAAAGGTTTTATGAGCTTTTTGCTCGTATGTGCTCTCTTCGCAGCAACTTCTGTCCCTGCGCTTGCACGTGCAAGTTCGCAAATCGATGCTTATTACATGGATGTAACTCCAACCGGAAACGGTGAAATAGCCATCATGTTTTCTGTTACCGGAAATGGTATGATGGATCGACTCGGTGCAGAGAGTATCCGTATTTTTGAGCGTGGAACTTATGGTTGGGAATTGGCAGATACCATTGATGAAGATGAGCCTAATATGGTGAAAACCAACTCCCCCAAATATGGAAACACAGTTTATTTTCAGGGAGTATCCGGTGAGCAATACCAAATTATTGTTACTATTTTTGCCGAAGATGAGAACGGTGATTCCGATTCCCGCTCCAAGACTTTTACTGTGACTGCACGATAACACAGTTATACATACCTCAAATAGACAAGCTCCGTATCTTTGTACGGAGCTTGTCTATTTCCGTACCACACAATTATTTTCTGCAAAGCAAGAACCAGGGCCATATTTATCTTGCCTCGATTTGAGGCAGGTTTCGACGAAATTTTATGGCATCTCAGAAGCCGCTCCAAACAGTTCTATCATAATAAAGGAATGTCTGTGCATCTTGGCAATCCTCCGTAGTCAGATCCCGGAGCCGTTTCAAGGACTTGGAGAGAAACAGCTTGCTTTTCAGTGGAGGCTTGGCCTGCCGGCTCTCCACCAGTTCGTCGATCCTGCGGGCACAAGCATAGCAAGACGGCTCGTGGACTTCGATATGTTGATAGAAATAGTCGGTATGGAAGGGGCAAAACAAGCAGCAGGAAGCCCTGGTCTGAATCCCCAGCACCTCCCGGTTGTAAGCGTAGCACATGGGACGCGTCCATCCCATTTCCACCAAAGGATAGCGGTTCACAAAGAGTTTCAGCTTACTGGGCTTTGCCCGGTGGCGCTCTTCAAACATAATCCCCATGTGCATCTGATGTGCATGGATATCCAGGCTCAGGGTACGCTCGTATGGCCGGTAGCCCAAAAGATTTCGCCGAACAAACCGCTCAATCATTTTGATCTTATATTCATAGGTGCACTGACGGGGCATACGTCCCTTTTTCCCATCCTCTCCTATCGTCCAAAAAGGAACACTGGCAATTCGGCTCGTTCCAAATCTGGAGATAAAATCTCCATACAGGTCCATATCCAGCGTGTAAAAAGGGATTCCCGCTCGTTCACACAGCCGATGTGCAAAATCGGCCTGCTCATAGACCCAGGTTGGTTCCGCGTGCAGGTCGCAAAAGATCACCGCATCGTAGACGGGGACATGAGGCCAGACCGGATAACCCTGCATGGCATTCTCGCAGGCCATCCCCACCAGGGATGTACTGGGCATTCCAGCCCCGTAACTCAGAATATTCAAAGGCTCCCATAAGAGCATCTATATCACCTCAAGAAAAATGCTATCATGTCCGGTGTAAATACGCAAAAAATCCCCCCTGCCGTTCCTGAGAACAGCAAGGGGGATTATCTTACCTCAAATTGAGGCAGGTTTCGACAAACTCTACTCGTTGTAAAAGAATGGACGCGCAACGCTGGTAAAGCCAGACGTGCCTGTAATGACTACGTTATTCGCCCCGCTGGAGCAGTGGATCACCAGCAGCCCGTTGCTTTCATCGGCACCACAGACAATCCCAACGTGTTCATCTTCAGGGTAAAATACCAGATCCCCCGGCTGCGCCTCATCCCAGGAGATCCGGTCGCAGTAGGTATGCTGGGCGTGGGCGCCTCCGCCGTGGCCGATAATGTACTCTCCGCCCGTCACATTGTAGAATACCCAATCCACCATTCCTGAACAGTCCAGGCCATAGGGGCGGTAGGTTCCGGTGGTTGGGCTGCCGGCCGCTGTGACTTTGGTGAGCTGCCCCCACCGATTGTCCCAACCCAATACCAGAGATTTTCCGCCCCAAAAATAGGTCACTTTCCCGTAGAGGGTCAGGGCAGTTTCCACGACGGCCCGGCGCTCCGGAGCCAGATCTTCCGGCAGAGCATCCAGTACCGCGCGGGCCTCCGCATTGGTGATTGACAGACTCCCGGCCAGACTGGAGAGCGCCGCCCGGTCCGCCAGCAGCTCGTCCAGAGCGGAATTCTGATAATCCGTAAAAGTATAGACAGTTCGCATATCATCGGAAGTCTTGGCTGTAATGACAATATGGAGAATGTACTCAGTCCATCCTCCGCTATCTCCACTGCCCGGATGCTCTATCGTCTCTACCCAGGATGATATCTCTGTCATGTCCCAGAATACAGCCGTCAGCTTCTCCACCCGGTCGGCATCCAGGGTAGCCACATCCACGCCGTCATCCGCTCCGGCAAAGCGGACAGCGAATACGGCCAGCACATCCGGCCAGTCCGCCGCATGACCCTGAATCACAATATCATCATATTCTCCGGCTTGCAGATTCTCCAATCGGGAGTTGTAATCTATGTTGACCTCATTCACAGCCTCAGAAACAGAGAGAGTTCCAGGGGCATTTCGCTCCTGGGCGAAAAACAGGCCAAACGGAGAGCTTGCCACTGCGCCGATTACAATGATAATGATAACGGCTACTAACAGGACGCTGCCTCCAACAAGGCTTATCAGGGAGCTGACCAAAGCAGACACCGCGCGAACGACGGCGGCAGAGAGTTTCTTTGTCAGGGCAAAGACGCCCTTGCCTGCTTTTCGGATAGTTTGGATGTTTTGCCGTCTAAGATACTGTTTGGCGGGATCTGCTGCCATCCGAGGGACAGACGGCGCTGGAGGAACAGCTGTCCGCATCAGTGTGCCCGACCTGGCCCCGCCCAGGAAGCCGGGGCTGGTCCTAAATTTGTGGTGGGTGTGCTTGCCGGGAGCGCCGCCCTGTTTGGGCGCGGTCCCCTTTCGTGCGTCCTGACGGGTTGCTTTGCCAGAGGCCGGCCGCTCAGCAGCCTCCCGGCCTCCGTTGTTCCCTGCCTGGTGTGACGCAGCAGCCCCAGTCCGACGGTTATGCAAGGGGAACTGGTCAGGCAGTAATCCATCCCTGCCGGAATAGCTGGGAATCGATGGCGTACCGGCAGTCTGCCGTTGCCCCGGTCTCGGCCCCACAGGTGTATCCGGCCTGCTGGGGCTGGGGTGTTCCCTGGGGACGGGTTCCCGTCTGAGCCTTGAGACAGCGTTGTTATCGGTCTGCATGTCCGCCTGGCCCGCTGAAGGTTCCTCTTGAGTGTGGGGTCCTGGCTTCCGGGGCTGCTTGGTCGGAGCAGCCGTCCTGGCCAGTTCCTTCACAGCCCAGTGCCCAGCTTCCTCTACCTGTTCCTCGGCATAGCCGCTCCTGCCTTCTGTTTCCTCCACAGTCTGTTTCCGTTCCCGGATGGCTTTCTCTTTCATCTGACGCACCGCCTGCCTGGGGAGCGCGGTGCTGGGAGACCGGGCCTTTGCGCATCTGCCCGGTCCCGTTTTTTCCTTAAATTCCGGCATGATGCCTCACCTCCAGAAGTAACCTCAAATTGAGGCAGATTTCGACAATTTCCTCATTTGTCCCCCGGCGTGGTACTCCACAGGCGGTACAGTTCGCCGCTGCGTGGGAACTCATTGGCAAAGGGGACAATGGAGCGCCCCACGCGCAGGAGGCCGTGGCCAGCCTCCGCCCCGGTGACATGGCCCATCTGTGTGCTGGAGATATTCAGGAGTTTGGCAAGTTCGGCCCGGTCCGTGGCCGCCTGGTTGAGGAGGATCAAAAACTCGCTGTTGGCGAACATGAGCCGAGCGGTATCGGAGCGCAGGCACTCCTCCACATTCTGAGTGGCCCCGGTCATGGCGGCGGCATACTTGCGGAACCGCTTCCAGCACTTGTAGAGGAATTGCGCGGAGTAGAAATACTTGAAAAACAGGTAGATCTCATCGATAAAGACCCAGGTGTACTTTCCCGCCAGACGATTTGAGGCTACACGGTTCTGTATGGTTTCCATGGTCACATTGAGGGCGGTGGGCTTGAGCTGCTCGCCCATCTCATAGAGGTCGAAGCAGATGATACGGTTGTCAATGTCAACATTCGTTTCGTGAGCAAACATATTGAGAGAACCCTCCACGAACAGTTCAGAGGCTAGGGCCAGTTCCTTGGCCTCATGCTCATTCTGGCGCTTGACCTCGTTGCGCCAGTCCAGAAGAGTGGGCTGCCGGGTCTTGCCTCCGCTCCTGATAAATTCCTCATAGATGTTCCCGGTACAGCGGTCAATGATGGAGTGGTGGAACGGAGTGATCCGCCCCGCGCCCATCTGCTGTTCACAGAGGCTCATCATCAGCTCGGATTTCATGGCCACGGGCCGCTCCCCGGAAGCGCCGTAGCCCCGGCCGATATCCAAGGGGTTGATGTGGTGTGAGCTGTTGGGGGACACCTCCAGGACCGTCCCCTGGAGGGCGCGGGTCAGGTCCCCATATTCCCGTTCCGCGTCAATGATGATGATATCATCGTTGGTGGACAGGGCGATAAAGGTAATGGCCTGCTTCATGCTGAAGGACTTGCCGGAGCCAGACACACCCAAAATAAAACCGTGGGGATTCAGAAGCTGCTTCCGGTTGCAAATCAAGAGATTCCGCGATACGGCGTTGACGCCGCAGTAAATTCCCCCCGCATCCTGAATCTCTTGGACCCGAAACGGCATCAGGACGGCGGCGCTCTCAGTGGTGAGGGTGCGAGTGGTGGTAATGCGGCGCAGGCCGTAGGGCAGGGCCGTATTGAGCCCGTCCTCCTGCTGATACCGCAGGATGGAGAACTGGCAGGCCCGTTCCTGTCCGATGGATTGCAGGGCCTCGGTGTCCGCGTTCAGCTGGTCCAGGGTGTCCGCAATATGGACCAGCGTGATATTGCCGTGGATCATGCGCTGGTCACGGGAGCTGAGATCATCTAAAAACTCCCGGTTCTCCGCCCGGAGCTGTTCCAGCTCATAGGGGATAGCAGCAGTGAAGTTGTTGCGGTTGTTCTGCCGCTGCTGCCAGCGGGTGATGTCACTCTCCACCCCCATGATGCGCTGCTGCATATCCCGGACGGCCTCAGTGGTAGGAATGGGCAGGATGTCAATGGAGAGCATCAGGTTGCGGGGGAAGTCAGACAGCTCGGAGATCAGGGTGTCCTTGATGTAGCTGGGATAGTCCCGCAGGAACAGAACTCGTCCGAACCTGCCGCCCATCTCGAAGTGGTCTGCCCGAAAACGCATTCCATCCGGACAGATATAGTCCCGGAAGTCGTGTCCCAGGCGCATGGCGCTCCCCAGATCAAAGCTGTAATACTGTTCCTCTCCCGGGCGGAAAAAGCTGTGGAGGATGCGCAGGCGCTCATGGGTATCCAGGACCCGCACCCCGCTGTCCAGCTGACCCAGATTTTTCGCCAGATCCGCATCCACCCGATGGAAAAAGGTCCTGGCTTCCTCCAGGTTTTTCCGGGCCGCGCAGATTGTGATATACTTATCTTGCACCAGGTTATTGCTGCCAGCGGCCTTATCCATAAGGACGCTATTGTACTCCCGGCGATAACAGTCAAGACCGTCCCCCTGCTCCCGCATGAGGACGGTCTTTCGGAAATCGACACTGTTGAGGCGCCGGTTATTGATGGTGATTTTTGTGGTGGCGTCGGTTGGCAGGCTGTTGAGGACGGCGCAGTAGGCTGTAAACATCTCTTTCTGGTCCTCATAGGACGCCAAGGTGTAGTTGATATCCGCGAAGCGCCACGTCTGGCTGAACTTGCCATTGACCTGCCAGATCCCGTCCCGATAGATACGTTGGATAGGAATGGTCTGCTGGACGCTGCGGGGGATCTTGAATGCGGTGCGTTCGCTTCGATTGGCGGCGGCAAGGGTTTTAAGCATGGGGAACCACCCCCTTTTCCGTGTGCGCCGCAGTGGGCAAACGCCTCAGCACAGCTGTGAGAGCCAGGGAGCGGAAATACTTTTTCATGGATGCCTCCTATTGCAAAAGCGCGGAAAGAGGCCATGAATCCCGGCGCTCAAATCCGCCGCATATCACCCCCTTTCCGTTAAAATCAATGAATGTTGTAGATAAATGCGGTGAACATGAGAAAAAAGCCGAAATTTGCCTCAAATCGAGGCAAGTTCCGGCGCTCAATAGCTGCAAATCATAAGATCAGCGGTCTTCCGTATCATAGGGCTTCCCCTTTCGGGACAGGGCAGCACAATAAAGGTTCTCTGCCCGGAACACTCTGGGCCCGGCGTACAGGACCTGGGATTTTAGGACAGCCCATAGGAACTGCCCAAACGTCAGGCCATTGTATTGAAAAAATCCTGCCACGGCAAAAGGCGCCGCAGCCAGAATACAGACCCAGCTGGCCGTTTCCTTTCCCAGAATGGGTCCCAGGGCAAGATAAACCACCACGGCCGTACCCACAGCCAAGCCGGAACATAGAAGCTGCCGTAGGGTCAGGCCGAATAAAACAGTTTCCTTGTGCAGCCGCACTTCTTTTGGAATTTTGATCTCCATGGTGTGATTCCCCCAGATATTCAAATATTACCGTTCATAGCCGTGCCGGGACTTGGTCTTTTTTCCTGGACTCTTGTGGCGCGGGTGTTCTTCCTGATACCGGGCCTTCATATCCTGCATTTCCTCCAGGCCAGAGATCAGTCCGTCAAAATCCTCACTGGGTCCCAGGAGGTCGGCCAAGAGGCGCACGTCGGACTTCTCCAAGCCATAGTCCTCCGCCATGGCATCCAAGTATTCCCCACGGCTGGCATAGCCATTTTCCTCGTAGATATTCATACAAATCGCTCCCATTGTGTTTTTCCCTTCATGCCGAAACCCAATTTTTTGACAAGATTTTTGAGGTATAGGATAATAGAAGTAGCAAAATATAGGAGGTTATTGACATGAAAATTGTGATTCAGATTGGCGTGCTTCTCCTGGTGTTGTCTCTGCTTCTGCTGGCATTCAAGCTGCTGGTCAAGTCCCGGCTCCTGCCGCTTCTGATTTGGTGTGGGCTGGGCTGGAAGCTGTACCCCCAATGGTCCAACGCGCACCCGTTTATCTTCTATGGAGTGTTGGCATTTCTCGCTCTGGTCATTGTATTTTCCTGGCTTGGTCCCTATCTGGAACGCAGGCGGGAAGAAAAACGGTTTGAAAACCATGTACGGTCAGAAGCGATCCGCGCCCGGGCGGAGGGACGCACCATCAGCGGCTTCAAGGTAGAAAATGGGGTCCCGGTCACGATCTGGCGGGACTGAACAGGCGGCGGGCTTCGGCCCGCCGCTTTCTTTTACCGCTCTAAACCTCTGCTGTGCCGTTTCCACGGTGCGCATCTGGTCCCTCTGGTCCTAGTGGCCTCCTGAATTTCCCGCGCAAAGCGGCGCTCCAACTCAAAGACACCTTTGGGGGTGCCATTCTGATACCACCCCTTCATGGGCCTGCTCATGTGGGCTTGCAGCCCTTTCAGCCGCTCCCAGTATTGCGGTAAATACAAATAAATGTGTTTCAACTCTTTCAAATTTTTGTTGCCGCAGCACCAGCAGCTTACCCGATCTAAAATATCATAGAGCGGAACAGGACCATTCTCTGTTTCCTCCAGCCATTGGAAACCCAGCTGTTGACAATATTCCAGGCAGTCCGGCTCTGTAAGTCCCCACTCAACTAAGGGAAGTCTGCGGTTGGGATAGCCGCACTTTTCAAATCGCTGGGGCTCGTCAGCAGCAAGACCGACGTAGATCACAGCATCAGCACAGTAGTCCCGTATTACCCGGAGTTTTTCAGCTGTTGCCCACCGGCAAGGTCCACCGCACCATTGGTAGCCGTAGTGGTAACCCGGCCTATCCCGGTACTTGATGGGGCGCTTCAACATATCGTAGAGGAACGGGCTGCGGGGATATAGCTCTGTGTACGGGATGCCCAGGGCTTCCAGGTCCGGCAGCACCCGGTCCCTCGTGTCATAGATGGCTTGGAACTCCATACCGTTATTGAAAAAAACTATCTCATCCACAGGCCAGCCTCGGGCGATCAGCAGATAGAGCATCGCCAGACTGTCCTTGCCGAAGCTGACGCTGGCAATGTGGCGGGGTTCCATATCACAGACCGAACATCTCCCGCACAATGCGCTCCGCGCCTTTAACCAGGCCCACCAGCACCAGCATATTGAAAATGGTCTCCCCCACATACTGCCAGGACATGGTGACGGCAGACAGAGAAGTATCCAACACCGGGCCGCTGGTGGAGGCAAACGCGGAGAAGATCATGCAGGCCAGGACAATGACAACGCCCTCCATGCACACGCCGACGTAGGACTTGAGAAAGGCTTTGCCGGCAAAACTGGTCCCCTCTCCCGCAAAAGAAGCCAGGGGCAGCGGGGCCAAGGCGGTATAGAAATACAGGCGAAAAAAGCGGCCGTACACGGTCATAATGAGGATGAAAGACAAGATTGTAATAAACAAGCTGCCGATGAATGTGACCAGCCACAGGGGGATGCTCTGGAGAAAGCCCACAGCTTCAATGGTGTCCACCATCTCCTGGGGGACCGTCACGCTGGCGGAGGCCATGCCGCCAATACCACTCATCACAGATTGGACGATCCCTCCGCAGATAGCGAAGATCACCGTCATAATCTCCATAGCGGAGCCCACCGCCACCTTCGCCGCCACAAAACGGATCAGATGCCGCAGGGCAAATTCCGGGCGCTGGAAGTCCCGGAAACCGGCGGCAGACTGAAACACACTCATTGCGAAGAACAGAACCAGCAGGCCATAACCCACGGCTTTCAGTCCGTCGTTAATGCCGACGATGACCGTCCAGATGTCTCCGCCCCGGAATTCCTGGGGAGTGGTGGTGATAAGGCTCCAAATCTCCGCCAGCTTGTCATTCCAGGTATTGAATGCCGATTGCAGATTTCCGACGATCCAGTTGTCACTCAAAAGAACACCTCCATTTCTCATGCAAATCAAACTGAGCGAGGGGCCGCCCGGAAATCTGCCTCAAATCGAGGCAGATTTCGACAGGGTTCCCTTCAACTGTTTGTTTTTCCGCTACGCCACACCAATGGCGGACAAAATCTCCTTAGCAAAGGCGATGATGAGCCCGCCGAACACACAGAGGATTCCCTGGGTGCGCTGGCTGGCGTCATGGGACTGAACGGACATTCCCAGCTGAACGATGCCCCAGCCCAAAACCATTACGCCGATGGCCTTGATGCAGCTGAAGATAAAGTCGCTGAGATTGTTGACGATGGCGAGGGGGTCTTCATCCGCGGCGAAGGCCGGCACCGACAGGACCATACAGGCCACCATCGTCAGGGCCGCAGCGAAATAAAGCCGCCGGACCTGTCTGGTCCGGCGTTCCATCAGGGTCTCATGCGTGTGGATGTTCCGTTTCATAAAAGCATCGTCCTCTCTATTCAAAGATTTCAAAGTCATCCAAACTCTTGAATTCCGGCAAATCGTCCAGCGCATAGGAGCGGCCGGGGTGGTGGACGTAGGGCGGCGTGCCCCCGTCCTCTGTTTCCTTGATATTGGGGTGTTTCATCAGATCATACTTATCGTCGATGACCGGGGACTCGCCCCGGATCAGGACGATGGCCTTGCCGTTATCCAGCATCCGCACCTCATCCGGAGTCATCAGCTCCCGACCCATAAGCTGGGTGCTGGTTGACATACTGCCATTCCGTCCCCTGCCCATGCTGGTTGTCTGATAGGTCAGAGACTGCTTTCCCAGCAGGTCGGATACATACTTGTGGCTCTCTTTCTCATTGCCGCCTAAATACAGAAAACAGTCCGCGTTTCCGATGATCCCCTCCCAGCTGTCCTTAAACAGGGCCTTGAGCTGACTGATATTCTGAAGGATGATGGTGGACATGATATTCCGGGAGCGCATGGTGCTTTGCAGCCGCTCGTAGCCATCAGGGATCGAAACGTTCGCAAACTCGTCAAAGAGGAAGCGAACAGGCACTTTCAAGGCGCCCTTCTGTACCTTATCCGCCTGATAGTACAGCTCTTGAAACGCCTGTGTGTAGAGCATTCCGACCAGAAAATTGAGGGAGTTGTCGTTGCTGTCCGGGATAATGCAGAAAATCGCCTGCTTCCGGTCTCCCAGCTTCTCCAGCTCCAAATCATCCTGGCTGGTAAGCCGCTGGATTTCAGGGAGGGTAAATACGGACAGGCGGACAGCCGCGCTCACCAAGATGCTTTTTGCAGTTTTGCCGGCGGCTTGTTTGAAAATGTGGTATTCCCGAACCGCAATGTGATCCGGTTCTTCCTCTTCAAGCGCCTCAAACAGCAGATCCAGCGGAGACTGGTACTCTTCGTCCTCTTCTTTTGCGCCCCCAAACTCAATCATCGTCAGAAGCATCTCCATATTCTGTTCCTCTGGCGGCGCCTCGTGGAGCAAATAGAGCATGAGGGCGGAAAACAAGGCCGTCTCGGATTTTTCCCAAAACGGGTCAGACTGGTGGGCATTCTTGGGCGTGGTATTCTTGATGAAGTTGTCAATGAGGCGGAACACATCGGCGTCTTTTCGGATGTAATGAAAGGGATTGTAGCAATCAGAGTGCTCCGGGTCTACCAGGTCAAAGATACGGATCGCATAGCCCTTTTGTAGAAGCAGCGGGACCGAAGCTCGGGCCACCTCTCCCTTTGGGTCTGTACAGAGATATGATGTATTGGCCAGATAGATATTGGGCTTGATGACAAAGCGGGTCTTGCCAGCGCCGGAGCCGCCGATGACAATTTGTAGAAGATTGCGGCGGTGTTTTCTCCCGTCCAATCCCATTTGCAAGTGCTGGGTCAGGATCACATTGTTCTCCGGGTCCTTATCCCGGTATTTCCTGTTCAACTGCCGGACATTCCCCCATCGGGCGGAACCGTGTTCCTCGCCTGGACGCCGGTTTTCGCTGGCAGAGAAGTAGAGCGTGGCGGCACAGCCATACGCGGCCAGCCCGATCAGCAGAAATTTCAGGGTGTGGGGTGTCCAGCGGATGGCGAAGGGCTTCTCCATCAGGGTTGGGAAAACCGCCATCAGGTCAAACAGTGTCATGCCATCCTTATAGCCGGAGGCCAGCAGGGCGGCCAGCCATAGAACAGGGATAACCAGCAGAACCCAGGGCAAAACCATTTGCTGCCGTTTCATGTCCGCACCTACCGTTCCTGGCTTGGATGCCGTTCCGTCTCCTTTGGCTCCGGGATACGCAGGGCCCGGAAGATGGCGGCGCGGTTGGCTTGTATTTCCGCATCAGTCCCCCCGCTCATGGTAAATAAAGCGGTTTCCACAGCCTCTACCTTACTATTGGGAAGGTGTGTAATTCGGGCATAGGCGCAGCCGTCCAGAACGGCGCCGTTGAAATTCAACCGTCCAACGGTGCAGTCAATGGTATTGCAATGTTTCAATCGGCTGCGGAGAAATGCAGCGGAATGGATGATGCAATCCCGGAAATGGATATCTGATAAAACGGCATCTGAAAACAGAGTGAACTTGATCTGGCAGGAATGAAATAAGCAGTCATATAGACGAGCATCCCAAAACCTCATGCCATAAAGCCGGCATACCGCAAACGTGCAATGATCGAAATGGGAGAAATTGCAGTTGGCGTTATCTGGCAAGCAGTAGAAAATCACATGGTCGAAATAGCTCTCTTGAAAGAATTTGGGCGGGAATCCTTTTTTCACCGCCATATCATAAATCTTTTGGTCAACGATCTTGAGGGGGCAGTTCGGGTCCTTGTCCATCATTTGATATTTGTACTGCTGCCCGCTGGTCTTGGTGTATGGCGAGTCCAATAGGGCCTTTTGTTCTTGAAAGCCTTGGATTCTCTGGCGGAGGGTTTGGACACGGGCGGCGTATTCGCCGCCTTTAGACGCAGCGGCCCATTCCATCAGTTCTTCCAGCGGCATATCATTCCGGCCTTGGAGACAGTCGTTGATATTCCGTATCATCCGAGGCCGATTCCGCCCGTTGTACTGGATGGGGTCAATATCTTCCAGGCAGTCAAAAATCCATCTGCTGATCTCCAGACTACTTTGAACAGCTTTGTAATCACTCATAGATATGCTCCTTATATAATAAGGTAAGGTGTCGAAACCTGCCTCAAATTGAGGCAGGT
>OCAD01000662.1_pt1 | contig 19604 bp, 12 predicted proteins | sample 1538261 | NCBI WGS metagenome assembly OCAD01 (sample SAMEA2580261, study PRJEB22360) | human gut metagenome | biome: human gut; feature: human-associated habitat; material: faeces | place: Denmark | collected 2008/2010
CGTGCTGCTGCCTGCCGCCACCCCCTGGCCGGCCTGCGGCCCCCGCCGCCGCACCAGGGCCTCCGGTGTCCGGGGGCCCCTGGCCACCGACGCCCAGGCCACCCGCAGGTGGAGCAGGGCCCGCGTCTCCAGAGCCACGCTCTTTTGCCGGACGCCGCCCGCAGGGGGCGTCCATGTCATCATACCGATCATAAAATCACTCCCGCCCCATCCTACGGGGCGGGAGCGTAGTTTATGCACTTCCTGAGAGGGTATAGCCACTGAGATAGCCCATCCGCGGCTCCGCGCCGTGGCTCAGGGGATTCACCCGGACACCGTTCTCCGTCACCTCAAAGTGCAGGTGCGGCCCGGTGGAGTTGCCGGTGGATCCGGTGATACCGATCACATCCCCCTGGTTCACATACTGCCCCACCTCCACCTTCCGGCTGGACATGTGGGCATACAGCGTGGTATTGCCGCTGCCGTGGGAGATGACCACATAGTTGCCGTAGGAGCTGCTGTACTGGGACACGATGACCGTGCCGGACTTGGCTGCGTAGATGGAGCTGGTGTAACCCACCCGGCCGATGTCCGTACCCTTGTGGTTGGTGGAGCCGATACCGCCGGGAGAGTTCCGTCCGCCCATGGTGGAGGTGATGTACCGGCTGTTCACCGGCCAGATGTAGCCGCCTGGATTGGACTCTGTGGACTGGCCGTTGGCGGCCTGCTGGGCCACCAGCTGGTCGCTGAGGCGCTGGGCCTCCGCCCACAGGGCGTCCTGCTCCGCCTCCAGATCTGCCAGTGCGGCCTCCGTCTCGTTCTCGTTGGCGGACAGCTGCTGGATGACGGCGTTGGCCTGGCTGCGCTGGGTGTTCAGCTCATTCTCCTTGCTGACCAGCTCCGCCTTGGCGGCCTCGGTCTCAGCCTTGCTGCTCTCCAGCGTGGCCTTCTTCTCCTCGATCTCCGCCTGAAGGGCCTTGAGGTCGTCGATGACGCCCTGGTCGTACTTCATGATCTCGTTGATGGCGTCCAGCCGGCCCAACAGGTCGGTAAAGCTGCTGGCCCGGAACAGCACCGCCCAGTAGCTGACCTCGTCCTGCTTCTCCATCTCTCGGACCCGGCTGCAGAACAGCTCGTACTGGGCCGCCTCTTTTTCCTCAGCCTCTACCAGCTCCGCCTCCGTCTGGGTGATGAGGGCGGCATACCGGTCGATCTGGGCCTGCGTATTGGCGATCTGTGCCTCCGTATTGGCGATCTGCTGGTCCAGCAGCTCTTTCCGGGCCACAGCCTGGCTCTTGTCGTCCGCCAGGGCATCCAGCTTGGCCTGGAGCTCCTTTTTCTCCGCGTCCAGGCCGTTGGCCTCATCCTTCAATTCATTCACGTCCGCCCAGGTGACGGCCGCCGCCGGAGCCAGATTGGCGCCGGTGATAGCCAAGGCCAGCGCCGCTGCGAACACGGCGCGGAAGATGCAGTGGAATCGCCTGCCAGCTTTCTTCATGCCCGTCACCTCACACCTGCAAAAATTTCCGGATAGCGGAGAGGCTGCCTCCCACGCCGATCACAATGCCCGCCAGAGCGAACACCGCCGCCACTGGCGCCCAGAGCTCCGAGAAGGGCATCACCTGGATCAGCTGCAGCGTGTCGTTGCTGTCCACACCCCGGGCCACTGCCGCATACAGCGCCCACTGGAGGAAGAAGGCGATCACCGCGCCCAGCAGGCCCAGCATGAAGCCCTCATACACAAAGGGCCAGCGGATGAAGCCGTTGGTGGCGCCCACCATCCGCATGATGGCGATCTCCTCCCGCCGGTCAAAGGTGGTGAGCTTGATGGTGTTGGAGATGATGAACACCGACACTACGAACAAGATGGCGATCAGTGCCACGCATACCACCGTGGCTACGTTCCGCACAGTGACAAAACCACCGGCGATCTCCTCGTAGTGGCTGACATCGGAGATGCCGGTGAGGGCCTGCACCGCCTCCACGGTCTCGCTCTGCGCCTCCAGATCCACCAGCTTGATGGCGTAGCGGTCCTCCAGAATCTCCGGGTCCAGGTCCTGGAACAGCTCCTCATCCGGGTACTGGGCCTTGAAGTCCTCCATGGCCTCATCCCTGGAAATGAAGGTGACGGAGGCCACATTGGGAATGGCCTCCAGCCGGGACTTGAGGGCCCGGGCCTGGGTCTCGGTGTAGCTGTCATCCACATAGGCCAGGATCTCATTCTCCTGTTCCAGGGTGGTCAGCAGCTCATTGGCGTTTACCGCCACCAGGGTAAAGGTACCCATAATCAGCAGGCAGGCCACCGTGATGCCGATGGCGGCAAAGGACATGAAGCCGTGGCTGAACATATTGCTCAGTCCCTCGTGGAAAAAATAGCTGAAATCGTGACGTTTAGCCATGGATATGCCCCCCCACATAGCCGCCCACGCTGTCGTTGACGACATGGCCGGAATCGATGGTGACCACCCGCTTGCCGAAGCGGTCCACCAGGTCCTTCTCGTGGGTCACCACCACCACGGTGGTGCCCAGCTCGTTGATCTTCACCAGCAGGCTCATCAGCTCCAGGGACCGCTCCGGGTCCAGGTTTCCGGTGGGCTCGTCGGCGATGATGGTGTTGGGGTTGTTCACCAGGGCCCGGGCAATGGCTACCCGCTGCTGCTCGCCGCCGGAGAGCTCCGTGGGATAGCTGTCCGCCTTTTTCCCCAGGCCCACCAGCTCCAGCACATAGGGGATGCGCTTGCGGATCTCCTTGGGGCTGGCGCCCACTGCCCGCATGACAAAGGCCAGGTTGTCATAGACAGTCTTCTTCTCGATCAGCCGGAAATCCTGAAAAATCACTCCCAGAGTGCGGCGCATCAGGGGGATCTGCTTTTCTGAGATGTTGCTGACGGAAAAACCGTTGATCATAATGCGTCCGGCGCAGGGTTCCACCTCGCCGGTCAGCAGCTTGATGATGGTGGACTTGCCGGACCCCGAAGGGCCCACCAGAAACACGAATTCCCCGTCCTCGATCGTCAGGGTAATGCCCTTGATGGCCCGGGTGCCGTTGTCGTACTCCATCTCCACGTCTTTTAATCGAATCATGTCTGTACCTCGTGTTCCCTATTTTATACACGCCGGGCGCGGCCGAAAGGTTCCCCGCCAGTCGACATAATGTAAGAGCTTTTTTCATTATATCTGGTTTTCCGCCGCAATGCAACCGCCTTTTTCAAATCTTCCGATTCCGTTTTCCTCCCCGGCGGTCCGTCTCCGCCGGGCGCGAAAAAACCCGGCCGGAATTCCGGCCGGGGCGCTTGTGTGATCCATCCAGGCTCAGGAGTCGATGCCCCGGGAGGTCAGATATTTCTTGACCATCAGAGCCACCTTGAAGGTAATGGCGTCGTCGAACTCCCGCAGGTCCAGGCCCGTCAGCTTCTTGATCTTCTCCAGCCGGTACACCAGAGTGTTCCGGTGGACGAACAGCTTCCGGGCGGTCTCGGACACGTTCAGGTTGTTCTCAAAGAACTTGTGGATGGTGAAGAGCGTCTCCTTGTCCAGTGCGTCGATGGGGTTCTTTTTGAACACCTCCTGGAGGAACATCTCGCACAGGGTGGTGGGCAGCTGATAAATCAACCGGCCGATGCCCAAATTCTCATAGTTGATGACGTACTTCTCCGTGTCAAAGACCTTGCCCACCTCAATGGCGATCTGTGCCTCCTTATAGCTCTTGGCCAAGTCCCGCAGGTGGGTGGCCACGGTGCCGATGCCCACCACCACCGTGGGCTCCCCGCCGGCACGGAGGGGCCCCTCCACAGAGGAGGCGATCTTGTTCAGCTCCTTGATGCCGGAGCCCTCCGGCATCTGGCGGATGAGGACCACGTCGCCCTCGCCGATGCTGAGGACGAAATCGTTTTGCCGGTCCGGGAACAGGGACTGGATCACGTCCGTGGGGACAGACTCCCCCTTCTTCAGGGTGCGGACCACGAATACGCCCCGGGGCACGTCCGCCGTGACCCGCAGCTCCTTGGCCCGCACATAGATATCCCCCAGCATGATGTTATCGGAGATGATGTCCTTGATGAAGGACCCCCGGTCATGTTTCTCCTCGTAGTAGGATTTGGCTGCATTCAGCGCCACCGTGGCCATGGCGCAAACGGTCTTGCTGATCTCGTTGTCGCCAAAGGCGAAGGCTGCATAGTCAAACTGGGTTCCCCAGCCGTTCAGGGCCTTGAATGTCTTTCCCTCCGACGTGACGATGGCGCCGCCGGCAGCATTGATGGCAGGCACATGCTCCGCCCACCGCTGGCCGATCATCGCCAGTTCGCTGCAGGCGATGACGATGCCCTCACCGTCAATGACGCCAACCGTCCGGTCCGTATTTTCCTTCAGCTGCAGCACCACATTTTGAAAAATTCTTCCAGACATGGTCGTCCTCCTCCTCTAAAATCACACGTGGGGGCGTTGTGCAAATTGTCAATGGATATATTATATCGTTGAATTTGTCAAAATGCAAGATATATTTTCTTTTTTCAACAAAAAAACGGCTTCTTTTTTGGGCAAGATTTGAATTTTCTGATGTGGCCGTTAGAAATTTCGCAGGCTCTCTACCTCATCCTCCGTCAAATATCGGTATGTGCCCGGTTCCAGGGCCGGATCTAGTGGCAAATTGCCCATGCGGACCCGCTTCAGATAGAGGACCGGCTTTCCCCGAGCCGCCAGCATCCGCTTCACCTGATGGAACTTCCCCTCCCGCAGGGTGACCAGCCCCTCGCTGCCCTCCGGCCCGGCGGAGAGGATCTCCAGCCCCGCCGGCAGGCATTCCAGGCCGCCTCCTAGGGTCATGCCTGCCGCAAACGCCCTGCAGTCCTCCTCCGTCAGACAGCCGGCAGTGCGGGCATAGTAGACCTTGTCCACATGATGCTTGGGAGAGAGGATGTCGTGGGCCAGTCCTCCTTCGTTGGTCAGCAGCAGCAATCCCTCCGTATCCTTGTCCAGCCGCCCCACTGGAAACAGTCCCCGCCGCCGGAGCTCCGGCGGCAGCAAGTCCAGCACCGTGGCCCCCCGGCCGTCCTCCGTGGCGGAGAGGACCCCCGCAGGCTTATGAAGCATGATCCAGGTGTAGCGGCGGCAGTGCAGCACGGTCCCGTCCACCATAATCTCCACTGCTTCCGGCACCACCTTGTCCTCCGGAGACCGGGCAGGCACACCGTTCACCAGCACCCGGCCCTGGCGGACCAGGAGCCTCACTTCCCGCCGGGAGTATGTCCCCTCCCCGGCGATGATCTTGTCCAGACGCGCTTTCTCCATGCCGGCCTCCTCCTTGCTGACCTCTGCCTCTTTTTACCGCTTCTCTTCCCCCGGGACGAACACGGCAGACTCTCTTCCGACGGCTTGTTCTGCTTCATCTTATCATAAATCCGGAAAAAAATGAATAGGAAGATGCAGGAGGGATCGATATGCTGATTTGGACCGCGCGGGTTTCCAAGAAGACAAAGGCCGTTGTGGCTGTGATCCTGGCCGGCATCCTGGCGGCCGCCGTCCTGCTGCTGGTGGGCCGCTCCGGTGGCGGTCAGGACGCGGCAGCTTGGCAGCTGACCGGCAATGCCGACCGCATCGCCTATCTGGAGTCCATGGGCTGGCAGGTGGAGGAGGAACCGGTGGAGACGCTGCAGTTTCTGCTGCCGGAGAAACTGGAGGAGCCCTACCTCACCTACAACGAGCTGCAGGATTCCCAGGGCTTCGACCTTTCTGCGTGCTGCGGCAAGCAAGTGGCCCGGTACACCTACACCGTCACCAACTATCCCGGACGGCCGGAGGGTGTCCAGGCCAACCTCTATGTCTGCGAGGGGCAGCCGGTGGCCGGAGATATCCTCTGCGCCGGGGCAGACGGATTCCAGGACACACTGGCCTATCCGGAGCAGGACTGAGCCCGTTCGGAATGGCCTGCGGGCAAAAAAAGAACTGCCGCAATGCGGCAGTTCTTTTTCTTGGCTGAAAAATCAGGCCTCGGTGATCTCGGTAACAGCGCCGGAACCCACAGTGCGGCCACCCTCACGGATAGCGAAACGCAGGCCCTTCTCAATGGCGATGGGGGTAATCAGCTCCACGCTCATCTCGACGTTATCGCCGGGCATGCACATCTCAGTGCCCTCGGGCAGGGTGATGACGCCGGTCACGTCGGTGGTGCGGAAGTAGAACTGAGGACGATAGTTGTTGAAGAAGGGGGTGTGACGGCCGCCCTCGTCCTTGGTCAGGACGTAAACCTGGCCCTTGAACTTGGTGTGGGGATGAATGGAACCGGGCTTCGCCAGAACCTGGCCGCGCTCGATGCCGTTGCGGTCCACGCCACGCAGCAGGGCGCCGATGTTGTCGCCGGCCTCAGCGTAGTCCAGCAGCTTGTGGAACATCTCGATGCCGGTGACGACGGTCTTCTTCTTCTCGTCGGTCAGGCCAACAATCTCGACTTCCTCGCTCAGCTTCAGGACACCACGCTCCACACGGCCGGTAGCCACGGTGCCGCGGCCGGAGATGGTGAACACGTCCTCGACGGGCATCAGGAAAGGCATATCCTCCTTGCGGTCGGGGGTGGGGATATAGTCGTCAACAGCATCCATCAGCTCCTTGATGCAGGCATACTCGGGAGCGGCGGGATCGCTGGACTCGGAAATCAGAGCGTTCAGAGCGGAACCCTTGATGATGGGGATGTCGTCGCCGGGGAACTCATACTTGGAGAGCAGCTCACGGACCTCCATCTCCACCAGCTCCAGCAGCTCGGGGTCGTCGACCTGATCGCACTTGTTCAGGAACACGACGATGGCGGGCACGCCCACCTGACGGGCCAGCAGGATGTGCTCACGAGTCTGAGCCATGGGGCCGTCGGAAGCGGCGATAACCAGGATAGCACCGTCCATCTGGGCAGCGCCGGTAATCATGTTCTTGATATAGTCGGCGTGGCCCGGGCAGTCCACGTGGGCATAGTGACGCTTCTCGGTCTCATACTCCACGTGAGCGGTGTTGATGGTAATGCCGCGCTCCTTCTCCTCGGGGGCCTTGTCGATGGAGTCATAAGCCTCGAACTGAGCCTTGCCCTGCAGAGACAGCCACTTGGTAATGGCGGCGGTCAGCGTGGTCTTGCCATGGTCGACGTGACCAATGGTGCCGATGTTAACATGGGGCTTGGTTCTTTCAAATTTCTGCTTAGCCATTTGAAAATCCTCCTGTCAATTTTCAAAATCTGTTGGGTGCAATGCGGTTTTTCTCAGCATTGCTTATTTTACCGTATAATGGAGGGAAAATCAATCCCTTTTTCCTTACGCCTGGGGCTTATTGCGGGTCTCCACGATCTTATCCCGGATATTCTTCGGGATCTCCACGTAGTGGCTGGGCTCCATGGTGTACTGGCCGCGGCCCTGAGTGCGGGAGCGCAGATCGGTGGCATAGCCGAACATCTCGGCCAAGGGCACGTAGGCGTCGATCTGCTGGGCGCCGGGACGGGCCTCCAGCTGGATGATCTGGCCGCGGCGGCTGTTCAGGTCGCCGATGACATCTCCCATATACTCATCGGGCACGATGACACTGACCTTCATGATGGGCTCCAGCAGCGTGGGATCGGCCTTGCGGCAGGCCTCCTTGAAGGCCATGGAGCCAGCGATCTTGAACGCCATTTCAGAGGAGTCCACCTCATGATAGGAGCCGTCGTACAGAGTGACCTTCACGTCCACCACGGGGAAGCCGGCCACCACGCCGGCGTTCATGGCGCCCTGGATACCGGCGTCGACAGCCGGGATATACTCCTTGGGAACGGCGCCGCCCACGATGGCGTTGACAAACTCGTAGCCCTTGCCGGACTCGTTGGGCTCCACGTGGATCTTGACATGGCCGTACTGGCCCTTGCCGCCGGACTGACGGGCATACTTGGTGTCCTGGTCCACGGCCTTCTTGATGGTCTCCTTGTAGGCAACCTGAGGTGCGCCCACGTTGGCCTCCACCTTGAACTCGCGCAGCAGGCGGTCCACGATGATCTCCAGGTGCAGCTCGCCCATGCCGGCGATGATGGTCTGGCCGGTCTCCTCATCCGTGTAGGTCTTGAAGGTGGGATCCTCCTCGGCCAGCTTGATGAGGCCCATGGTCATCTTCTCCTGGCCGGCCTTGGTCTTGGGCTCGATGGCCACGCGGATGACGGGCTCGGGGAACTCCATGGACTCCAGGATGATGGGTGCCTTTTCATCGCACAGGGTGTCGCCGGTGGTGGTGTTCTTCAGACCCACGGCAGCCTCGATATCGCCGGAGAAGACCTCCTCGATATCCTCCCGGTGGTTGGCGTGCATCTGCAGGATCCGGCCGATACGCTCCTTGACGTTCTTGGTGCTGTTCAGCACGGAGGAACCGGTGGTCAGATGGCCGGAATAAACGCGGAAGAAGCTCAGGCGGCCCACATAGGGGTCGGTCATGATCTTGAACGCCAGGGCGGAGAAGGGGGCGTTGTCGTCCGCAGGACGCTCGTCCTCCTCATCAGTCTTGGGGTTCACGCCCTTGATGGGCGGAATGTCCAGGGGAGAGGGCATATAGTCCACGATGGCATCCAGCAGCTTCTGCACGCCCTTGTTGCGGTAAGACGTGCCGCAGGTGACGGGCACCATCTCATTGGCGATCGTGGCCTTGCGGATGGCCGCACGGATCTTGGCCGTGGGAACTTCCTCGCCAGCCAGATATGCCTCCATGATAGACTCGTCCACCATGGACACGGCGTCCATCAGCTTCTCCCGGTACTCGTTTGCCAGGTCCACCATGTCCGCGGGGATGGGCTCCACGCGCATATCCTTGCCCAGATCGTCATAGTAGATGTCCGCGTCCATCTCGATCAGGTCGATGATGCCTTTAAAGGTATCCTCGCTGCCGATGGGGAGCTGGATGGGCACGGCGTTGCACTTCAGGCGCTCCTCAATCATGCGGAGCACGTTGTAGAAGTCGGCGCCCATGATGTCCATCTTGTTGACATAGATCATCCGGGGGACCTTGTAGTTATCGGCCTGGCGCCACACAGTCTCAGACTGGGGCTCCACGCCGCCCTTGGCGCACAGCACGGTGACAGAGCCGTCCAGCACGCGCAGGGAGCGCTCCACCTCCACGGTGAAGTCCACGTGGCCCGGAGTGTCGATGATGTTAATCCGGGTGGGCTTGAACTGGTTCTTGGAACCGGACCAGTAGCAGGTGGTGGCGGCGGACGTGATGGTGATGCCGCGCTCCTGCTCCTGGGCCATCCAGTCCATGGTGGCGGTGCCATCATGGGTCTCACCGATCTTATAGTTCACGCCGGTGTAGAACAGGATACGCTCGGTAGTCGTCGTCTTGCCTGCATCGATGTGAGCCATAATGCCGATATTACGGGTATTTTCAAGAGGTGTTTTTCTCGGCATACTGTTTCTCCTAACTTACCAGCGGAAATGGGCGAACGCCTTGTTGGCCTCGGCTGCCTTGTGGACTTCCTCGCGCTTCTTCACGGCGCTGCCGGTGTTGTTGGCGGCGTCCATGAGTTCGCCGGCCAGGCGCTCAGCCATGGTGCGCTCGCTGCGGGAACGGGCGTAGGCCGTCAGCCAGCGCAGACCCAGGGTCGTGCGGCGGGCGGGACGGACCTCCATGGGGACCTGATAGGTGGCGCCGCCCACACGGCGGGCCTTGACTTCCAGGCTGGGCATGATATTCTCCATGGCCTGGTTGAACACTTCGATGGGGTCTTTCTCGGTCTTCTCCTTGATCTGGTCGAAGGCACCGTAGACCACCTTCTGGGCCACGCCCTTCTTGCCATCCAGCATGACACTATTGATCAGCCGGGTGACCAGGACGGAGCCGTAAACGGGATCCGGCAGGATCTCTCTCTTGGGAACATTACCTCTTCTGGGCACTATGCTTCCCTCCTTCATAATAATTCTATGATCTCATAGGTACTCAAAAGGCGTATTGCAGCCTTCCGTGGATGCCTGCCAAAGAGGTCGTCCCGGCGGCCCGGAGGCCGCCATCTATATAAACCTATTCGGCAAAGCTCTCAGTTCGCAGACTTACTTCTGCTTGGGCCGCTTGGCACCGTATTTGGAACGAGCCTGCATACGGCCGGAGACGCCCTGGGTATCCAGCGTACCGCGGATGATGTGGTAACGGACACCGGGGAGATCCTTGACACGGCCACCGCGGATCATCACGACGGAGTGCTCCTGCAGGGAGTGGCCCACGCCGGGAATGTAAGCGGTGACTTCGTAGCCGTTGGTCAGACGCACACGGGCGATCTTACGCAGGGCGGAGTTGGGCTTCTTGGGGGTCGCGGTTCTCACGGCGGTGCACACGCCTCTCTTCTGGGGAGAAGGCAGATCGGTGGTCTTGTTCTTCAGGGTGTTCAGACCAAACTGCAGAGCGGGAGAAGTGGACTTGTAGGTAGCCTGTTCTCTTCCTTTACGGACCAGCTGGTTAAAAGTAGGCATTCGGTGTATTTCTCCTTTCTTTCATAATTTCGCTGCCGTGTAACCACGACAGCCCTTATTTTTTACGGAACGCGGTGAAGCTATTCCGAAAAAAACCATTTCTTTATGCGGAGAGGACGGCCACCACGGACGCGCCCACGCTGATCCGGCACGCCTGGCCCAGCTGGGACAGTGTGTAGTCCGTCTCTACGGGGATTCCGGCCTCCGCACAGCTGGCGGCCACCGGCTCGGTGATGGCGGGATCGGCGTCACAGGCGAGATAGACCCGCTTGGCCCGGCCTTCCCGGATCGCCTTGCGGGACTGCTTCACGCCGATGACCTTCTCCTGGGAAGCAAGCTCCGAGATCACGGGAAATTCCTCCTGAAACGCATGGCAAAATCCGCAGAATCCTAATATCCGCGCATTTTTGGATTATACCATGGGGAAACATATCCGTCAAGACATTTTTCGGTAAAAATTTTCCATGATCCGCAGACTTTTGGACGTTTTCCCCATCTCCCGGGCGTGCCGGATACCTGGAGACATCTTAGGAGAACTTCTCCCTGTTTCCGGGCCGTTTCTGGCCGCCGTCCGGATACGGCGCAGTGCGCCTGGGAACAAGGGAGCTTTGATATTTTAAATAAAGGGGGGCGTTGGTCATCCGCTTCTCAGCAGAACCGTTTCAGCCCCGGGCTGCGGGGCGTCTCCTTCACCCCGCCTCTGGATGCCCGGCATCCGAAAAGAGAGCCTGACCGCAAGCGGTCAGGCTCTCTCCCGGTCTTGTGTCTGCGGGATGTCCGGCGAATCACAGCTCTGCGGGAATGGGCTCCGGGGCGGCCTCAACAGGCGCCGGGCCGGGAACCAACTCCTCAGCAAAGGTGTGGTAGGCCGTCAGGCCCGTGCCGGCAGGGATCAGCTTGCCGATGATGACATTCTCCTTCAGGCCCACCAGATGATCGGCCTTGCCCTTGATGGCGGCCTCCGTCAGGACCTTGGTGGTCTCCTGGAAGGAGGCGGCGGACAGGAAGGAGTCCGTGGCGAGAGATGCCTTCGTGATGCCCATCAGCAGCTGGGTGCCTACGGCGTGGCGCAGAGGCTCGCCGTTCTCCTGCCGCTCACCGGCGGCGTTGCGGCGGTCGATCTCCTCGTTGGCGTCGTCCAGCTCCAGGACGTCCACCATAGAGCCGTCCAGCAGCTTGGTGTCGCCGGCGTCCTCCAGACGGACCTTGCGCATCATCTGGCGGACGATGATCTCGATATGCTTATCGTTGATATCCACGCCCTGCTGGCGGTACACCCGCAGGACCTCCTGGATCAGGTAGTTGTACACGGCGTCAGCGCCGCGAATGCGCAGCACCTCGTGGGGATTCAACGCACCGTAGGTCAGCTGGTGGCCGGCCTCGATCACGTCGCCGTCCTTCACCAGCAGGCCGGTGTGAGGCACCGCGTAGGTGCGGGTGTCCCCGTCAGGTGCGGTGATGACGATGTTCACCAGGCTGCCCTTGCTGGTCTCTTCGAACTTGACCGTGCCGCCGATCTCTGCCAGAGTAGCCATCCGCTTGGGCTTACGGGCCTCAAACAGTTCCTCGACACGGGGAAGACCCTGGGTGATGTCGCCGCCGGCCAGACCGCCGGTGTGGAAGGTACGCATGGTCAGCTGGGTGCCGGGTTCGCCGATGGACTGGGCGGCAATGATGCCGACCGCCTCGCCCGGACCCACAGGCTGCTGGGTGGCCAGGTTCATGCCGTAGCACTTGGCGCACACGCCGCTGTGGGCCTTGCAGGTCAGCACGGTGCGGATCATGACGGTGGGGTGCTCGTCAACCGCCGGGTCGAAGGTGCAGCGGTCGCCGTCGCGGTAGTTGGCCTGGACCCACTTGTGGGTCTCCAGGATCTTGGCGTCGTTCTCGTCCATCATCTTGGTGCTGGACAGCAGCACCTCGCCGGTATCGGCGTCCACCACATCGCCCACCAGGAAACGGCCCCGGAGCCGGTCGGAGAACTTCTCGATCACCTGGCCGTTCTCGCTGATCTCGGAGACCTTGATGCCGTGGGTCACGTGGCAGTCCTCCTCCCGGATGATGACATCCTGGGAGACGTCCACCATGCGGCGGGTCAGATAACCGGAGTCTGCGGTACGCAGAGCCGTGTCGGCCAGGCCCTTCCGGGCGCCTCTGGAGGAGATGAAGTACTCCAGGGCGGTCAGGCCCTCGCGGTAGTTCGCCTTGATGGGGATCTCGATGGTGCGGCCGGCGGTGTTGGCGATCAGGCCACGCATACCAGCCAGCTGGCGGATCTGCTTCATAGAACCGCGGGCGCCGGAGTCCGCCATCATGAAAATGGGGTTATAGCGGTCCAGGTTCTTCTGCAGGGCGTCAGAGACATCGTTGGTGGTCTTCTCCCACACCTGCACCACCTGCTTGTAGCGCTCGTGCTCGGTCATGAAGCCCATCTTGTACTGGTTCTCAATGTCCAGCACCTTCTGCTCGGAGGCCGCCACCAGCTCGTACTTCTTGGGGGGCACGGTCATATCCGCGATGGAGACCGTGATGGCCGCCAGGGTGGAGTGCTTGTAGCCGGTGGCCTTGATGGCGTCCAGCACCTCAGCGGCCACGGTGAAGCCGTGCTTGTTGATGGTGCGGTCTACGATCTGGCCCAGCTGCTTCTTGCCGCAGGTGAAGGTCACCTCATAGTCGCAGACGTGGGCGGGATCGGTCCGGTCCACAAAGCCCAGGTCCTGAGGGATGTTCTGGTTGAAGATGATACGGCCGGGGGTGGACTCTACCACAGCGGTGTGGCTGACGCCGTCCACGGTCATGGTGCGGCGCACGCCGATGGGGCAGTGGGGCCCAATCACATGGTCGTTGTAGGCCATGAGGGCCTCTTCCTCGCTGGCGTAGAAGTGGAGAGGGCGGTAGGCGGCCTTCTTCTGCCCCTTCTCCAGGGCGTCGTTGGCGGCCACAAAGTCATCCGCGTCCACGATGGAGTGAGCGGTGAGGTTGGTGTCGCCGGCATCCTCGCACCAGATGGTCTCGGCGCCCTTCTCCGCCTTGCCCATGCGGTCCATGGTCAGGTAGTAGGAGCCCAGCACCATGTCCTGGGTAGGCACGGTGACAGGGCCGCCGTCCTGGGGACGCAGCAGGTTGTTGGCGGAGAGCATCAGGATGCGGGCCTCCGCCTGGGCCTCGGCCGACAGGGGCACGTGAATGGCCATCTGGTCGCCGTCGAAGTCCGCGTTGAAGGCGGTGCAGTTCAGGGGGTGCAGCTTCAAGGCCCGGCCGTCCACCAGCACCGGCTCGAAGGCCTGGATGCCCAGACGGTGCAGCGTCGGAGCGCGGTTCAGCATGACGGGGTGGTCCTTGATGATGACATCCAGAGCGTCCCACACCTCGGTGACGCCCTTGTCCACCATCTTCTTGGCGGACTTGATGTTGTTGGCAGTGCCGTCCTCCACCAGCTTTTTCATGATGAAGGGACGGAACAGCTCCACGGCCATCTCCTTGGGCACGCCGCACTGATAGATTTTCAGCTCGGGGCCGACCACGATAACGGAACGGCCGGAGTAGTCCACGCGCTTGCCCAGCAGGTTCTGGCGGAACCGCCCCTGCTTGCCCTTTAACAGATCGCTGAGGGACTTCAGCGCCCGGTTGTTGGCGCCGGTGACGGCGCGGCCCCGGCGGCCGTTGTCGATCAGGGCGTCCACAGCCTCCTGGAGCATCCGCTTCTCATTGCGGACGATGATATCTGGGGCGTTCAGCTGGATCAGCCGCTTCAGTCGGTTGTTCCGGTTGATGACCCGGCGGTACAGGTCGTTCAGGTCGGACGTGGCGAACCGGCCGCCGTCCAGCTGCACCATGGGGCGCAGCTCCGGCGGGATAACAGGCAGCACGTCGATGACCATCCACTCCGGCTTGTTGCCGGACAGACGGAAGGCGTCCACCACCTCCAGCCGCTTGACGATCCGGGCCTTCTTCTGGCCGGAGGCATCCTTCAGCTCTGCGTGGAGCTGGGCGGAGAGGGCCTCCAGGTCCACGTCCTGGAGCAGCTTCTTCACGGCTTCGGCGCCCATGCCGGCCTGGAAGTCGTCCTCATACTTCTCACGGTAATCCCGGTACTCCTTCTCGGAGAGGATCTGATTCTTGGTCAGCGGAGTCTCACCGGGGTCGGTGACGATATAGTTGGCGAAATACAGCACCTTTTCCAGGATCCGGGGGCTGATGTCCAGCAGCAGACCCATCCGGGAGGGGATGCCCTTGAAATACCAGATGTGGGAGACGGGGGTGGCCAGCTCGATGTGGCCCATGCGCTCCCGGCGGACCTTGGCCCGGGTGACTTCGACGCCGCAGCGGTCGCAGATCTTGCCCTTGTAGCGGATCTTCTTGTACTTGCCGCAGTGGCACTCCCAGTCCTTGGTGGGTCCGAAGATGCGCTCGCAGAACAGGCCGTCCCGCTCCGGCTTCAGGGTGCGGTAGTTGATGGTCTCCGGCTTTTTCACCTCGCCATAGGACCAGGCGCGGATCTGCTCCGGAGAGGCCATGCCGATCTTAATCGCGTCAAAGGCAATGTTGTTGCCAGTGTTGTTGTCGATCATCTTGCGATTTCCTCCTTACATGATCCAGAATTGTTGAGTTGACGAACAATACGATCCTGGATCATTCGTCGTCGAAGTCCACGTCGATGTCCGCGCCGGCATCCTCCGGGGCGTCCTCGATGTCAAAGCCGGAATCCTGGAACTCCGCCTCTTCGGAGAAGGCGCGGTGCCGGTCGTCGTCGGCGTCCATCCGGGCCAGGTTGAAGGTGTCCATAGCGTCCTCGTCTTCCTTCAGTTCGATGACGTTGCCGTCCTTGTCCAGCACCTGAATGTCCAGGCACAGGGACTGCAGCTCCTTCACCAGCACCTTGAAGGACTCCGGCACACCGGGCTGGGGCACGTTGTGGCCCTTGACGATGGCCTCGTAGGTCCGGACGCGGCCGGTGACGTCGTCAGACTTCACCGTCAGGATCTCCTGCAGGGTATAGGCCGCGCCATAGGCCTCCAGGGCCCAGACTTCCATTTCGCCGAAGCGCTGGCCGCCGAACTGGGCCTTGCCGCCCAGCGGCTGCTGAGTAACCAGGGAGTACGGGCCGGTGGAGCGGGCGTGGATCTTGTCGTCCACCAGATGGTGCAGTTTCAGGAAGTACACGTAGCCCACGGTGACCTTGTTGTCGAAGGGCTCACCGGTGCGGCCATCGTACAGCACGCTCTTGCCCTCAGGATCCAGGCCCGCCTGCTGCAGCAGCTCCTGAATGTCGCTGTAAGACGCGCCGTCGAAGATGGGGGTGGCCACCTTCCAGCCCAGCTTCTGGGCGGCGTAGCCCAGATGGACCTCCAGCACCTGGCCGATGTTCATACGGCTGGGCACGCCCAGGGGGTTCAGCACGATGTCCAGCGGCGTGCCGTCGGGCAGGAAGGGCATATCCTCCTGCGGCAGGACCCGGGACACGACACCCTTGTTGCCGTGGCGGCCTGCCATCTTGTCGCCCACCTGGATCTTCCGGCGCTGGGCGATATACACCCGCACTACCATGTTCACGCCGGGCCCCAGCTCGTCGCCGTTCTCCCGGGTGAAGACCTTGGCGTCCACGATGATGCCGCTCTCGCCGTGGGGGACCTTCAGAGAGGTGTCCCGGACCTCCCGGGCCTTCTCACCGAAGATGGCCCGCAGCAGCCGCTCCTCGGCGGTGAGGTCGGTCTCGCCCTTGGGCGTGACCTTGCCCACCAGGATGTCGCCGGAACGGACCTCTGCGCCGATGCGGATGATGCCGTTCTCGTCCAGATCCTTCAGGGCGTCCTCGCCCACATTGGGGATGTCTCTTGTGATCTCCTCCGGGCCCAGCTTGGTGTCCCGGGCGTCGATCTCGTACTCTTCGATGTGGATGGAGGTATACAGGTCCTCCCGCACCAGACGCTCGTTCAGCAGCACGGCGTCCTCGTAGTTGTAGCCCTCCCAGGTCATGAAGCCAACCAGGATGTTCTGGCCCAGGGCGATCTCGCCCTGCTCAGTGGCGGGGCCGTCCGCCAGGACGGTGGGATCCACGGTCTGGCCGTTCTCGTCGGTGCCCCAGCCGTGAACCCGCTCGCCCACCTCCACGATGGGCCGCTGGTTGATGCAGGTGCCGTGGTTGGACCGGAGGAACTTGGTCAGCTTGTAGTCCTTGACCTCGCCGCTGTCGTACTTGACGGTGATGTGGCGGGCGTCCACAGAGGTCACCACGCCGTCGCCCTCCGCCAGGACAGCGATCTCAGAGTCGATGCAGATCTTGTGCTCCATGCCGGTGCCCACAATGGGCGCGTGGGGACGCAGCAGAGGCACGGCCTGACGCTGCATGTTGGCGCCCATCAGGGCGCGGTTGGCGTCGTCGTTGGGCAGGAAGGGGATCATGGCCGTCGCGATGGAGACCATCATCCGGGGGGACACATCGATGTAGTCCACCCGCTCCTTGTCCACCTCCACGATCTCGTCCCGGTGCCGGGCCGTGATACGGGCGTTGATGAGGCAGCCGTTCTCGTCCAGAGGCTCAGCAGCCTGGCCGACGATGTAGTTGTCCTCCTCGTCGGCGGTCATATAGACAATCTCGTCGGAGACGTGGAAGGTCTCCTTGTCCACCGCCCGGTAGGGCGCCTCAATAAAGCCGTACTCATTGATCCGGGCATAGGTGGCGAGATAAGAGATCAGGCCGATGTTGGGACCTTCAGGGGTCTCGATGGGGCACATGCGGCCGTAATGGCTGTAATGGACGTCGCGGACCTCCATGCTGGCACGCTCGCGGGAGAGGCCGCCGGGGCCCAGGGCGGAAAGACGCCGCTTGTGGGTCAGCTCCGCCAGGGGGTTGGTCTGATCCATGAACTGGCTCAGGGGGCTGGAGCCGAAGAACTCCTTGATGGCGGCAGTGACGGGGCGGATGTTGATGAGGCTCTGGGGGGTGACCACATCCAGGTCCTGGATGGTCATGCGCTCCCGGATTACCCGCTCCATCCGGGAAAAGCCGATGCGGAACTGGTTCTGCAGCAGCTCGCCCACGCAGCGCAGGCGGCGGTTGCCCAGGTGGTCGATGTCATCCTTCACGGAGATGCCCCGGGCCAGGCCGTTCATATAGTTGATGGAGGTGAGGATATCATCAATGATGATATGCTTGGGCACCAGATCGGCCCGGTGCAGGCGGATCTGGTCCTTCAGCTCCTCGCCGCTGTACTGGCCCAGCAGCTCCTGCAGCACGTCGAAGCGCACCCGCTCCTTGATGCCGCAGCACTCCTTGGGATCGAAATCCACGTAGCGGCTCATGTCGCACATCCGGTTGGTGAACACCCGGATCACATCGCCGCTGTCCAGCTTCACGGAGACCTCCGCCACGCCGATGGCGTCCAGCTCCCGGCACTCTGCGCCGGTGAGGACGTGGCCCTCGTCGAAGAGGATCTCTCCGGTGGCGGGGTCGGCCACAGGCATAGCCAGCTGCTGGCCCTTGGCCAGCGTCCACAGGGTCAGCTTCTTATTGAACTTATACCGGCCCACGATGCTCAGATCGTACCGCCGGGGATCGAAGAACAGGTTCTGCATCAGGGTCTCGGCGGAGTCCAGCGTGGGGGGCTCGCCGGGGCGCAGCTTGCGGTAGATCTCCAGCATGGCGTCCTCATACGTCTTGCAGGCGTCCTTCTCCATGGTCGCCACGATGCGGGGATCGTCACCGAAGCGGTCCATGATCTCGCTGTCCGTCTTGAGGCCCAGCGCACGGATCAGGCAGGTGATGGGCAGCTTCCGGTTTTTATCGATGCGGACCCAGAACACCTCGCTGGTGTCGGTCTCGTACTCCAGCCATGCGCCGCGGTAGGGGATGACGGTGGAGGTCAGCAGGGGCAGATCGGTCTTGAGGTCGATCTCCTTGCCGTAGTAGATGCCGGGGGAGCGGACGATCTGGCTGACCACCACACGCTCGGCGCCGTTGATGACGAAGGTGCCAGAGTGAGTCATCAGGGGGAAATCACCCATGAAGATCTCCTGCTCCTTGATTTCGCCCGTCTCCTTGTTCCGCAGCCGCACGCTGACCTTCATGGGGGCGGCATACGTGGCGTCACGGGCCTTGCACTCCTCCACGTCATACTTGGGCTTCTCGTCCATGCTGTAATCGATAAAGCTCAGCTCCAGATTACCGGCATAGTCCGTGATGGAGGCTACGTCCGCAAACACCTCCCGCAGGCCGGTGTCCAGAAACCACTTGTAGGATTTCTTCTGGATCTCCAGCAGGTCGGGCATCGCCATGACTTCCTCGTGTCTGGCAAAATTCTTTCGCAGGGTCTTGCCATAGTACTTGTCCTTGGCCATCTTCAACACTCACGCCTTTCTTTTAGCTTTTTAACATCCTCTTACACATCCACGCCGCCTGTCCCGGCCTCCGCAGGGGCCGTCTCCGGCACAGGCTCTCCCCCGCCACGGGGCGCCGCCTTCGTCGTGATACGCACGGGTCAGTTGTCCGTTTTCTTCCGTTCCCGCTTGTAAATTCCGCCGAAAGCTGGTATCATACACTTACGGATGAAGTGGGAATATGGCCCCACTATCCGAATATAAGCGTCTTATTGTACCAAATGTGTCTGCGTTTGTCAACCCCTTCCGACTCGATTTTTCTTCGGGCCGGTTTTTTTGCTGCCGCAGACCGGAAAATACCCCGCACAAGCACATATAAATAACAGGCGGGTAGCCCGATGGGCCGCCCGCCTGTTTGTTATTTATTATGATATCATATGGCGTCTCAGCACAGCTTGGCGCCGGCGGGGATAGCGTCGTCCAGTAGCAGCAGGTGCAGCTTCTCCTCCCCCCGCTCCTTATGAACGGCGGAGATCAGCATCCCGCAGCTGGGGATGCCCATCATCTTCCGGGGCGGCAGATTCAGAATGGCCACGGTGGTCTTGCCGATGAGCTGCTCCGGCTCATAGTAGTGCCGGATGCCGGAGAGGATGACCCGATCCGTGCCGGAGCCGTCATCCAGCGTGAACTTCAGCAGCTTGTCGCTCTTTTTCACCGGCTCGCAGTTCTTGATCTTCACCGCCCGCAGATCGGACTTGCAGAAGGTGTCGAAGTCCACGTTCTCCTCCGTGTAGGGCTCCACCTCCAGCGCCGGCAGCGCCGCCTTGAATACAAAGGCATTCATCTTATCGGCAAAGA
>OCAD01000663.1_pt1 | contig 19582 bp, 20 predicted proteins | sample 1538261 | NCBI WGS metagenome assembly OCAD01 (sample SAMEA2580261, study PRJEB22360) | human gut metagenome | biome: human gut; feature: human-associated habitat; material: faeces | place: Denmark | collected 2008/2010
TTTGTCTCCTGCCGCCCCCCTGATCGGGGGCGGGGCCGGCGTAGCCACAGTGGCGGGACTGCTGGGCGCCACAGTCAGCCCTCCACTACGCTGGACATCTACACACACGCATTTAATAAGAACAAGAAAGCGGCCAGTCAGGTTCTGCAGGAGGGACTGGAGATTTGATGAAATACAGAGAAACGAAACAGCCGCAGATCCCCGTCAACCACTGCGCCTGGTGCGGATCGTATAACCTGGGGATCGGCTGGCAACAGAACGAGGCCATCGTGACCTTCCGGCGGAATGGACCCCCGAGCAACCGGCTGAAGTATATCATTTACCGGAACTGCGACGCTGTGCTGTACCAGTGTGTGGCGGAGCCGCGGAGGTTTCCTCTGGCTGAGTGAAAGCGGCAACAGAAAGAAATCCCCCGTCCTTTGGACGGGGGGTAATTCTTCGATGGCAGCTCATTTTTGTTGGACAGCCCCGACAAACGCCTCAAAAATTTTCCTGCTGGACTCTTCCTGCAGGGACATCTCCGGATGCCACTGGACGCCCCAGACAAAGGTCTTGCCGGGCAGATACATCGCCTCGATGAGGTCATCTGTGCTGCGGGCCATTTCTACGAGACTGGGGGCTAAACTCCTGATCGCCTGGTGGTGACAGCTGTTCACCTCCAGTTCCGTCTTTCCCAGCAGAGAGGCCAGAGGCGTCATCGGCCATATATGCACCGTGTGGGCCATCCGGTCGTAGGGCGGCTTCATGGAATGCCCGATCTCTGACGGGTGCTCCGTGGGCAGGTCCTGATAAAGGGTTCCGCCCAAGGCTGCATTTAGGAACTGAATACCCCGGCAGATGCCCAGGATGGGCTTGTCCCGCTCCAAAGCCTGTCGGAGTAACTCCTGCTCCAGAGCGTCCCGGGCAGGGCACAGCTCGCCGCAGAAGGGCTCCATGGCCTCCCCGTACAGCTGGGGATCGACATCCTGCCCACCAGTAAAGAGAAAACCATCGCAGAGATCCGCGAGCTGGGCAATATCCGCCCCATTGGTTGTCAGCGGCAGGATGACGGGGATGGCACCGGCTTCCTTCACTCCTTCCAGATACCCCGGCAGCATCCAGTAGGACTTCTTTTCCTCGTCCCACAGGGGCGTTACCCCGATGATGGGTTTCTCCATAGTTCATCACCTCTGATTGATAAAAGCAAAGAGGCACTCGAAATTCGAGTGCCTCTTTGCACGTGGTACGCCCGACTGGATTCGAACCAGCGGCCTTCAGAGTCGGAGTCTGACGCGCTATCCAACTGCGCCACGGGCGCATACCTAAACTATGTTCTATTATAACACGGGATTTTCAAAATTGGTAGTCAAATAGTAGTCAACGGAAACAGAATTTTTTCTCTCTGCCCGTTAAAACCAAAGACTCCCAACGCTTTGCGCCATCTCTCAACTGAACGAGCCTGAAATGTCGGAGTTATCAGGCCGTCAAAGGAAAAACCGTTGTGGCGCAAGGGTTTCAGTTGGGTTGCACAAATTTTCCACCATTTATAGAAAACTCCCGGAGCCATTGCGGTGCAATGGCTCCGGGCATTTTGCAAATAGTCGTCAAATAGTAGTCAGCAATCCGAGACCCATTAAGCAGTCTCCTCTGCATCCACTCCATGCTCATACAAATATTCCGGAGCAATGTCGATCTCCCCGTCGTTCCAGACTGCAATGCCACGGTCAATATAAACGGAGCGAAACACCTCCTCATCTGCCAATGGGGCAAATGCCGGCGTTTTAAGCAGAGGTCTAAAGTCCATAATTTTTGCAGTTCCAGTACTGAAGCGTACCCACAGCTTATGATCCTTCATCGGTCGGACTCCACTTACCTTGATCATAGGAGCAGGATCTCCAGCATAGGCAATTCCATCCACAATATACATCTCTGCACCTCCTTACCGCAAGGGTTCAATCTTCCCGAAGGGCTCATTCCGGACTGCTTTGTTCCAGGTAGCATATAGTTCTTCCTCGTGGATTGCAGCCCAGGCCTGCACCAGTTTCAGCTGTTTGACAGGCAGGCTGCCTGCCAGTAGCTCCCCATCCACGCCAACAGATGCTTCAAACTCTGCGTAGTACACATGGAAGTGAGGTTTATTATGCTGGCTATTGTCAGAATATAGCATCTTGATAACAATATTGTAAAAACGGCAAAGTTCTGGCACTTTTCCAACTCCCTTCATCGCAATTTAAATCAATTCAAATGTCGCAATCCGCGCTTTATTTGAAGTCGTGCTTTCTAAAGATCATTCCGTATTCAGGAGTTTTTGTGGTAGTATTTTACCACAATTTCAAAATAATCACAAGTGCCGCTTGATTGGTCCGGCTATGATATTCGGTCACAACCTGATGCTTTTCGCTGCCAGATCGTTATGTCAGGGACATAAACTTTCCTGTAATTTATGTTCGCTTCTCGGCTCATCAGGTTAAATGCGATAATGCAATAATAAAGGAGCGGGAACCTGTACAGGCATTTCCCGCTCCTCTGTTATTCGATATGATGGTTTCTGCAAGATCTGTGAAGGAGATGCCTTAGAACTCCTGGATCAGTTCATCCTTCCAGCCCTTCGCCGGATCAGCCACCAGGGTGTCCTTAAACCGGAGGGTGGAGATGTACCACTTGCCGTCGATCTTCACATAGTCGTCGTCATAGTAGCCCTGCTCCAGGAAGCCGACGCCGGCCCCCTTGCTCTCCTCACCACTTTTGAAGGCTCCGAACAGGTGCCAGTGGCCATGGGCATGGGTATCGTCGTCAAAAGTAATGATGGGGTTGGTGATGTTATGGCCCAGGCAGCGACCGTCCATCTGCTTCTGGAAGCCTTTGAACAGCTCAATAAAGGCCTCTCTGCCCACGGCGCTACCCCAGGGATCGTCGGGAGAGCCCTCCCACCGCACATCGGGGGAGAAGATTGTGTCCACCAGCTCATAGTTGTGGTTGTCGTTGCACATCCGGGCGTAGCGGTTCTTCAGGTCTTTGATGGCCTCAATATCCATCAGTCTCTGGACTTCCTTCTCAATGTTCATACTTTTACCTCCATGATATTTTTTCCGCATCGCGGTGGAAAACAATGTTTCTTATCCGTGCTGTTGATCCGTGTTCTTCTTTCCATACACCATCTCATGGGTGGGTTTGATGACAAAGTAGGCCGCCACGCCGATCACCATGAGGATGATGCCGCTGACCATGATGTTCATGCCGGCACCGCCACCGAAGAGATTGCCCACCACAGGCACAATGTAGCCGCACAGGAAGACGCCGGAGCCCTCAATGCCCGCCAGAAGTGACATGGCCGTGGTGGCGTTTTTCCCGGTGGTGGCCAGCCCCAGGTAAGTGGTCAGGCCGGAGACGACAATCAGATTGAAGAACTGGCACAGGATGCCGCCCGCATAACACCCTGCGGCGCTCTGCGTCAGCTGCGGCAGCAGCATGGCCACGCCGCACAGGATGAAGGCCAATGTCATGCTGAATCGCTTGGTGGCTTTGATCCAGAACGCCACCACCAGGCCGGAGACCGTGCCCGCCACACTGCACAGGGAGCCGATGACGCCTGCCATAGCCGTGGTGCCCAGCTGGGCCTCGTTGACAATGTAGTCGGAATAGTTCATAAACCAGGCATTCCAGAATATGGCGCCGAAGAGATAGAGCAGCAGCATTCCTACGGCTACCATGGGGAACTTTCCATCTCTGGCAGGCACCGTCTCTGTCTCCTGCGCACCGCCGGCAGCCTGTGCCAGACTCCGGTCCTTATCCACATTGGGATAGAATAGGATCACCAGCACTAGAATCGGAATTAGAATCAGAACCGTCTTATAGCCGTCCTGGAAGCGTCCGGTCTCCCCGAATATGCCGCCCAGCAGCTGGAAGGTGGCCATACCCAACATCATCAGGGAGTTGTGCCACCCAAGCACCTTATCCCGCAGGTTGAGGGGCGCCACAATGGCCAGAACCGTCGGATTCGCGGAGGCGATGGTGCCACCCGGAATGCCCAGCAGAGACGAGCAGATAATCACGCCGATCAGCGGCATCTCCACCAGCAGGATCAGCGCCCCTGCCACAATGGAGATTGCCATGCTGACCACTACTACCAGCTTCCGGTTGCAGACCCGCAGAATGACACTGGATGCAAAAGCCGCCAGCATCATGACAATGGTGGGCAGCGTGGAGATCAGAATGGCCACATTCTCCTGGCCGGGATAGGCCTGGTAGATCAGGCCCAGCACCACCGTTGCAATGCAGTAGATCCAGGCGGCAAAGGACGACAGCAGCACCACCGCCACGCCCAGTCCACGATGTTTGATCATAGAAATCCCTCCATGTGCGTGTTCTCCGGCGCCTTACAGGTGCCGGCCCAGAAGATACCCCTCCCGGATGGCGGCGCCGGCCAGGCCGGGCTCCTTGGCATCACCGATGATCCGCACATCCACACCTGCGGCGGTCAATTCCTCCGCCAGAGCGGTATTGGAAACCCGGCCGATGGCCAGCACAACCGTGTCCGCGGGAATCTCTTCGTTGTGGGCACCGGAGACGATGACGGAGTGATCCGTAATCTCATCCACCGTGGTGCTGGTATAGGCCTTCGCCCCATTGTTGGCCAGGTCCTGCAACAGGTCCTTGCGGGGGGCCGGCCCCTCATCCAGGGCAATGCCGTCCCGCATCTCCACCACGGTGACTTCCTTCAGCAGGGAGGCCAGATGGTTGGCCACCTCCACGCCCACCAGGCCGCCGCCCACCACAACGCAGCGTCTGCCGGTGTTGACGGCACCCTTCAGCACGTCCTGTCCCAGGACCACATTGGGGTTCTGCACGCCGGGGATTTTCTTCGGAACGATGGGCGTCACGCCGGTGGCCGCGACCACTACGTCCGGCTTCTTCTCCAGCACCAGTTCCTTGGTGACGGTGGTATTCAGGAAGACGGGAACATGCAGCTTCTCCAGCTCCCGCACCTGCCAGCGGAGGAAGGCCGTGATCTCGCCCTTTCCGGGCGGGATGGAGGCAATCCGGTACTGGCCGCCGGCCCAGCGGTCGCTGTCGTATACCTCCACCTGGTGGCCGCACTCCGCCGCCGCGATGGCGGCCTGCATGCCGGCGGGGCCCGCGCCCACTACCATTACCTTCTTGGGGTGCTCCGCCGGGACTGTCTGGTATTCCGGGTCGCTCTCATGACCCACCAGCGGATTCAGCTCACAGGAGCCGGCCAGGCCGGTGTCGATGTGGCCCACACAGCCGTGGAGGCAGCCCACGCACTTGCGGATATCCTCGAAGCGTCCCTCCCGCGCCTTATTCGGCGTCTCCGGGTCCGTGAGGGACTGCCGGGCAAACCCGATCAGGTCCGCCTTGTGGGACCGCAGGATGCTCTCGGCAATCCGGGTGTCGTTGATGCGGCCCACCGTAATCACCGGCTTGCAGGTGACATCCTTCACCTCCTTGGCGTAGTCCGCCTGATAGCCGTGGCGGTAGTACATGGAGGGGATCATCTGGTCATCTGTGGCATTCACCGCGATGGAGATGCTGAAGTAGTCCACGCCGGCCTGGTCCAGGTAGGGGACGATGGCTTTGGTGTCCTCAATGGTGAGACCGCCAGTCACCCGCTCATCGGCGGAGAGCCGGTATCCCAGAATAAAGTCTGGGCCGCATTTTTGGCGGACATTCTCAATGATCTCCAGGGCAAACCGCATCCGGTTGGTCAGGTCGCCGCCGTACTCGTCGGTGCGCTTGTTGGTGTACATGGACATGAACTCCGGAATCATGTAGCCGTGGGCACCGTGGAGCTCAATGCCGTCAAATCCAGCTTTCTTGGCCCGCAGGGCGGCGTCGCCGAAGTCCTCCACCGTCTTGTGGATCTCCGCAATGGTCATCTCGTGGGGCATTTCCTCATTGTGATAGGGGTCCGGGATGGCAGATGGAGCCCAGGACTGGGCCTTGGCATATCTTTCAGAGGCCTGTCGGCCGGGATGGTTCAGCTGGGCGATGATGACGGTATCATATTGATGCACCCGATCTGTCAAATTCCGGAAGCCGGGAATGTGTTCATCCTTCCACAGGCCGGGAATCCACTGATAGCCTTTGGCCACAGATGTGACCGCCACATTCTCCGTGACAATCATGGCGAAGCCGCCCTTGGCCTTGGCCTCGTGATACGCCGCAAACCGCTCTGTGCAGGTGCCGTCCTCCTCGCAGAAGTTCATCAGCATTGGGGTCACCACGCAGCGGTTTTTCAGAGTCTTTCCATTGATGGTGAGGGGGGAAAACAATCGATCCAGCATGTCTCGCTACCTCCATTTTTCTCCTGAACTTTTTCGTCCCATATTTTTATAACTATTATTTTAATAATTATTGTAAGTATTTAATTTAACAAAGTCAATGGTTTTTTCCCACTCGCGATGAAGTTTGGATAGTTAAACAAAAAACAAACAACGCCTTTGGCGATCCCCACAAAGGAAGATTCGCCAAAGGCGTTCTCTGCGCTTCATATGCCGTGCCGCTTCCGTCACTGCCAGTATTCGATTGCCAGGTCAGCCTTCATCTCCAGTGCTTTCTGGTACATTCCCTCCAGATAGTACTGATCTCCCCGATGATCTGCCAAGCGGAGTTTCGGCAGGAACTCCGGCGGAACCGCCTTGGCGCACGCCGTCTGAACCGCCTCCATCATCTCCCGATCCACCACGTTTCCGGCAAAGAGCAATTCGTCCGGGTTTAACATCGCAATGACTGAGAGTGCCGTCTTCACGATCAACTCCAGCCCCTTCGGACTCCCCTGGGCAATGGCCTGGATCTGCTCCTCCTGACTCATCCCCCACGGCATATATCCGGTCATCCCGGCAAAGCCGTTCTTCCCGCTGACAATTCTCCCCCCGATTACAGATGCTGTGCCTGCCAGGACATTTCTCATGCAGAACAGCAATGTCAGCGTCTCGCTGGTATAACCCGCATCTTTGTAAGCTCCATAAACACGGTATTGACAGTCGTAGGTCATGTAGATCGGCCGCCGCTGCGCCACCGCCCGGAGCGCATCCAGCAGGTGGGCCTCCTCCAGCTCCGGGATGTCAGAGAGCCGCAGCACGCCGTGGTCTATGATTCCGCTGGTTCCCACCAGGATACACGAGATGTTGGGGAACTTCTCCAGCATCTCGGTGATTTTCCCGGCCACACGGTCCATATCCAATACCGTGAACTGCGTCTGTTCCTGATAGAGCGTCGACCGCAGCATGGAGAGCACGTCACAGAGGAGAAGCCGGTTTCCCTCTGAGTCCAAATCAATCCGGACACAGAGAATACTCTCATAGTCCTCGTTGATCCGATAGACGCTGGTGCTTCTGCCCACCCCATTGAGCTGGTATTTCTGACTGTGCACCTCGCCGTTTCGCTCCAACTCATTCAGCAAGGTGTTGCAGGTGGCAACACTTAGGCCCGTGTCCGCCGCAATGCTCTGCTTGGTGTGCTCGCCGCCCCGCCACATGACAGCCCGGATGGCGTTCATATTCATCTTTCGGACATCTGACGTGTCAATCATACTGTCCCGTCCTCTCTGTATCGTCTTTTGCACATATTACTCCAAAATATAATTTCTCTAAGTTATTATAACAGTTAGAAAAACAAAATCAACCATTTTCTCCCATACTTTCTGAGGAATCGCAAGCCGGGGTGGACTGTCACAAAGACAGTCCACCCCGGTCTTCAAGTTTCTGTGTTAGTGTTGGCTTTCAGCTTTCAGATTTCCATAGGCTGCTTCGTGGGCAGGTTTGATGACGAAATAAGCCAGAATTCCAATTCCCATCATGATGATCCCGCTGACCAGGATGTTTGTCCCCGCTCCGCCGCCGAAGAGATTGCCCACCAGGGGGACAATATAGCCGCACAGAAATACGCCAGAGCCCTCAAATCCCGCCAGAAGAGAGAGGGCGGTCGCCGCATTTTTCCCTGTGGTCACCAGACCAAGGTAGGTGGTCAATCCGGAACCAATGATCAGGTTGAAAAACTGGCAGAGGATTCCGCCGGCATAGCAGCCTATGGCGCTTTGGGTCAGCTGCGGCAGCAGCATGGCCGCTCCGCCGAGAATAAACGCCAGCGAAATGCTGAACTTCTTTGTCGCACGAATCCAAAACGCAACCACCAGGCCGGAGACTGTCCCTGCAACGCTGCAGAGGGAGCCGATCATGCCGGCCATGGCCGAGGTACCCAGCTGCGCCTCATTGACGATGTAATCTGAGTAGTTCATATACCAGGCATTCCAGAAAATGGAGCCGATGCCGTACACCAGCAAAAGTCCCACTGCAACCTTGGGGAATCGCTCCGGCTCCGCCGTGGGGACCGCTGCGGAAATGTCCGCATTGAGGACATCTTTCGTTGGTTCTCTATCTACATTGGGATAAAAGAGAAGGACCAGAATCAGAATAGGCAGCAGCACCAGCACGGTTTTGTAGCCATCCTGAAACCGTCCGGTCTTTGCGAACACGCCGCCCAGCAGCGTGAAAATAGCCATTCCCAGCATCATCATGGAGTTATGCCAGCCCAACACCTTGTCCCGCAGTCTGGGCGGTGCAATTTCTGCCAGCACCGTGGGATTGGCGGAAGCGATAGTCCCGCCCGGGACGCCCAGAAGCGCAGAACATAGGATCACGCCCGCCAGGGGCAGCTCCAGAAAAAGAATCAGCAGCCCAGCTCCAATGGAGATCAGCATGCTGATGATCACCACATATTTTCGGTTGCAGAAGCGCAGCAATACACTGGAGGCAAACGCCGACAGCATCATCACCAGTGTGGGAAGCGTGGAAATCAGCACTGCGATGTGCTCATGTCCGGGATATGCCTGGTAGATCAGGCCCAGTACCACAACTGCAATGCAATAAATCCAGGCGGCAAATGACGCCATCAGAATCACTGCAATTTGAAAAAATGATTTCTTTTTCATGGACTCCTCCCTATACCCGCATGCGTTTTATGCCATCGTATATCTCCGGTCTGGTTTCTTATTTGGAGTGTTTATTTTTATTGTTATTATTTTAATTATTATTTTAATTATCATTTTTAATGAAGTCAATTTTGTTTTAAAGCATTCATAAATATTTGGATAGTTAAACAAAAAACAATCTCGTACTTTGTCAAATCGGCTGATGCAACTTATCTCGGTACCATCAAATCGTTTTGGAGAGGAGCACAACCAGGCAGCACATTGCTCGGTCTTTTTTGATTCTTTTGGATCATGGAGTAATGCCTCCTCCGTCCGATGCCAGTACCGTCCATAGTGGGACGTCAAACCCACATCCAGGATTGACTTCAGTACAAAACAGCGGAACCTCGATATGGGAATCGAGGTTCCGCTGTTATTTGATCCACGTCTTTTGCGGGGTACAGGAACCAGACTCCTGCCCTGCTTCCCGCTGTGCCTCCTGAAGAGTCTGTTGGATGTCCAGCCACCGACCGTAGGCTCCGCCGTGGAGGTGTTGTTTTACTTTCCGGATGGCGTTCTTGTATGCCTTCTCCGCTCCGCTGGGGCCGTTGTAGTTCAGCCGGATGGCCAGCTCCTGGAACGTCATGCCCTGCTCCTCCGGCTGGCCGATCCCCAAATGACAGCGCACCAAGTTCAGCTCCCTCGGTGACAGGATCTCCTCGATACGCTGAAAAAGCAGTTTTCTCTGCATCTGGTGGTCGTAGGCTTTTGCGGGATCGCCACCGCAGGACACTGTAAATACTTGGTCGCCCAAATCGTAACTTTGGAACAGTGTCTGGCTCTCCAGAAGCAGAGACCGTGCCACGGGCTCTGATACCTGCAGGCTCTCCATGATGGAAGGGAGCAGCTCCGCTTCCGATGCTTTTTCCTTCTCTGCCATGAGCCGCAGGACCTGCCGCAGCTGGTGATACCGTCCGGCCGGGACCGTCAGCGGCAGGGCGCTTCGAGCGGCGCAGTCCCGCATCGCCGCCTGGATGACAGGCGTGGCATACGTCAAAAAACGATTTCCCAGTGTGGGGTCGAACTGTTCCGCAGCCTTCAGAAGCGCCATTGCGCCTTCCTGCTTCAGGTCCTCTTCCAGGGAGGGACCTCGCACCGTCCTGTCATACTGCTTTGCCAACACAGTGAGATAACCGCTGTTCTGGCGGAGCAACTCCTCTGCCGCAGAGGTGTCTCCTTCCTGTAGTCTTTGGACCAGCTCCTCATTTGTAGGGCGGTCCCCAACAGCAGCGTTTTTCTGTGTTCTCATAGAGACCGCCCCCTTTTTCATTTCAGCCGCTTCCGCGCCTCTGCATAGAGATGTTCCTGCTCCATGTCCTGGGCGTAGCTGTGGGATGCATAGCCGTTGTCCAGAAGGGCCTTGTCCCGGTACTCCTCCGCCAGCTTCAGGGCGGCCTGCCGCAGCTCGTCGGAGATCTTACCTCGCTGGTGGTGCTTGCGGATGGTATTGGTCCGGGTGCTGAAGATGCGGTAGACTGGGTGCTGCTTGTTCCGCTCCTTCTGATGCTGCATGGCCCCGTACTGCCGGCAGGTCATGCGGCTGTCCTGGGGTGCGATGCCGTCGCAGTACTTGGGCTGATGTCCACTGGTCGTCAAGAAATACCGTCCGCAGTTCTGGCACCGGCTGGGCGCGTGGACGTGATGCATCCCGTTCAACAGGTCAAAGCAGTAAAACTGCATCGGCGTGGGAAAGTTGATCCGCTGCACGAATACCATCTCTTCTTCGTTTCTGGGGCTTTGGGCAAACACATAGGAGGATGCGATCTTCGGGAAGACGGTGAATGTCTCGATCTCCGCCATGGGCAATCCCTGCATATGTGTCCAGAAGTCCTCACTGGTGAAGCAGTCGTGGGTGGCGATCGCAAAATGCGTCTCCGTCCTCTTTTTGAGGCGGTGCAGGTAACCCGCTTCAAAATACCATCCGGCGGCCGCAAAATGAAAGATCCCCAACGGGATACTGAACCCCACGGTCAAATAGCGGAAAAAGAACTGCCGGATCGGGGACTCCTGTTTCAGCAGTTCGTCGACAAGTCTGGGATCGAAGAGGACATCCAGCGCATGGAGTTCCTTCCCTTGGTCCAACAGGTTATACGGCGAACACTTCCATAGGGCATCCAGCATTTTCTCCAGGGAGGCGCGTGTTTCCGGCAGAAGTTTGATGAACTCCTCACGTTCGGCATTGGCCAGCGCCTCCACCTGAAAGCTGATCTCTCCGCCGTGTATAAGGAGCTCCTGCATCGTCTCGTCGCCGACATTCAGGATGTCGGCAGCAAAGTACCCGGCGGGAAACGCGGAATCGTTGAAAAAGATCTGATCCTGCCAGACATCCAGTGTCAGACTCAGGAGATGATTGTTCTGCTCGATCCCCAGCGGCATGGCCTCGGCCTCCTGTCCCATATCCGTTTTCGTGCTGTCTTGCGATACTCACATTTTATCAAAATCCGAAGAATAATCAAGTAGAGGAAAACTTCCTTCTCTTCAAAGCGCTCACAGCTGTGGGCGCTCTTTTCATATTCGAAACAAGGAGGTCTACAACATGAAACCCAACATCTCACAGCTCCGCACCGTGGATGGCGAGACCCTGATGAGTCAGCCGCTGCGCCCGCCGGACTTCGTGGTAAGCGGGCTGCTCTCCAAAGGTCTGCACATCCTGGCAGGCTCCCCAAAGGTGGGGAAGTCCTGGCTGGCATTGTGGCTGGCAGTGACCGTAGCCAAGGGAGAACCGGTCTGGGGGATGAACACCCGGCAGGGCACCACCCTCTATCTCTGCCTGGAGGACTCTGTCCTCCGCATCCAAAACCGGCTGTTCGAGATCACGGAGGAGGCTCCACCCAGCGTCCACTTTTGCACAGAATGCGCTCCTATCGGGCAGGGACTGGAGGAGCAGATCGAATCCTTCGTGTCGGAGCATCCCGGAACGGTGCTGGTCATCATCGACACATTACAGATAATCCGGCCCGTCCACGATGCCACCTACGCCAACGACTACCGGGACCTGTCCGTTCTGAAACGGCTGGCGGACAAGCACGGCATCGCCATTCTGCTTATCCACCACCTGCGGAAAGAAAAAGCAGAGGACGTGTTTCACCGCATCTCCGGCACCACCGCCATCAGCGGGGCGGTGGATTCCAGCTTCACGCTGGTAGAGGAACGGCGGGGAAGCAGCCGAGCAAAGCTCACCTGTATCGGCCGGGATATCGAGTTCCGGGAGTTGGAACTGGAGCGGAACGGGGACAACGTGTGGGAGCTGATCTCTGACAGCAAATCGCAGCCGGAGCTGTTGGAAGACCGCATCGTGGTTCTTCTCTCTGTCCTTTTGAAAGATCAGAGAGAATTTATCGGCACTCCCACGGAGCTGTCTCAAAAGATCGACCCTGATGGGCAGGAGGGCATCACGCCGAAAAAGGTATCCCGCCTGATCCTGCAAAACGTTGATGCTCTAAGGAAAGCTCACATCACAGCCGCCATCCGCCGCAGCAATGGAAAGCGGATCATCCAGCTCAGTAGTGCCGATAGTGACGATACCGCGGCCCCCAGAGAAATCGGCACTATCGACCCTGTCGACCAGCCAGCCGAGGATAATGCGGAAGGGGCCCGATAACGGAGATTCCTCCCATTCGGGAGGGCAAGCAGAGCGCCTGTCCGACTTTGTCGGTCTTGGCGCCGCCGGAAAACCGGCGATTTCCGGGCGGAAGCCCGGACCCACTTTACGGAGGTATATATGAAGCAGAAAAAAGAAAAGAGGATCACGCTCCGGCTGACACCGGAGCAGTATGAAGCCATTCAGTCTAAGGCGGAGATAGCCCAAATGTCCATTGGAGCCTATGTCCGCGCCGCCGCCCTGCGGCACAGAGTGGTGGTAGTCGATGGGCTGAAGGAACTCACCCATGAGCTGAAAGGCATCGGCCGCAACCTGAACCAGCTGGTGGTATTGTCCAACATGGGGAAGATCCAGGACGTGTACTTGGGTGAGACGATGGAGGCCCTGGGACAGATCTACCGTCAGCTCCGGGAACTGGCGGAGCAGGAGAAGCGCTGATGGCCACGATCACCTTCATCAAATACCAGAAGCAGTCCGCCGGTGCCCTCCGTGGCGTAGCGCAATATGTGTCTCAGGATGAGAAAACACTGGATGAGAGCGGCAGCCAGTTGATCAGCGGGCAGAACTGCACGCCCCAACTGGCCGGCCGGGAGTTCATCGCCACACGGGATATGCACCGGAAGAAAAGCCCTGTGTGGTTCTACCACTACGTCCAGTCCTTCTCTCCAGAGGAAAAGATCTCCGGCAATCAGGCGCATCAGCTGGCGCAGAAGTTTGCGGCGAAAGCCTGGCCAGACAGCGAAGTGCTGATCGCCACCCATCTGGACGCCGAGCACATCCACTCCCACTTCATTATCAACGCGGTGTGCTGGGAGAGTGGGCACATGCTCCGGCAGGGGCCGAATACCCTTCGCAGACTGCGGCATCTGTCGGACGAGCTATGTTTGAAGCATGGATTCTCTGTCCTGCCGCAGCAGAAGAAAAAACAGTCCCAAGGTATGGGCACCCGGGAGTACCGCTCCGCCGTCAAAGGCGAGAGCTGGAAGTTCTGCCTGCTGAACGCCATCGACCAGTGCATGCGATTCGCCGCCAGCAAGGAAGAATTCATTTCCTTGATGGAGAGTGAGGGCTACCAGGTGCGGTGGACAGATAGTCGGAAGAACATCACCTACACCACGCCCCAGGGCATGAAGTGCCGGGATGACCGGCTCCACGATGTGAAATACATGAAGGAGGTCATGGAACGTGAGTTCCGAATCCGAGCGGAGATTATCTACAGAGGAATTGAAACGGCTGAATCAGCCCAGCAAGGCAGCTCCCCCGCCGATGGTGCTGCTGCGAGAGGCGGACTGGGAAGAACTGCTGGATCGGCTGGACGGTCTGGAGGCCAGTGTCGGCGCACAGGAGGCCCTGCTGCGGGCGTTGACCCGGCAGGTGGGGCTGCTCCCCACCCAGGAGCAGACAGAGGCCCTGGCCCGGGATGTGGCCCAAATGCGGGAAGCCCTGCAACAGGCTGGGAAGAAGAAAGAGCGGCGCTTCTCTCTGCCCAAATTGTGCCTGCCCTACATCCCCTGGAGCAGACTGTTCCTGGGTCTGGCGGCTCTATTGCTGACTGGGGCCGCGCTGTGGGTGTTGTGGTCCAGTTGGGAAAAGATCTGGAACATATTTCGTCCGATCTTCCAGTGAGGGATGCCACCACCATGCGCCAGCATGGCGATCGCAAACTCCGGCAGAAGGAGCGGCAGAAGAAAATCGCCCTGGGTCACAAGCCGGACGATCACGAGGACGAAATTGATTTGACTCTGAAAGGATATTGAATATGGCAAGTATCAAGCAACTGGACGACCGCAGATTCAAGATCACCGTCAGCAACGGCTACCGCCCCGATGGGAAGAAGATCTGCAAAGCCAAGACCATTCGGGTACCGGAGAGCATCCCCAAGCGGGGCATCCGGCAGTATGTGTCTCACGAGGCGGAAGAACTGGAACGGCAATTCAAATCCGGCTATGGCGAAGACGGGAATATGACATTCGAAGAGTTCGCAGAACGGTGGCTGGCTCGGCAGGTCCGGTATGCTCCCAGCACCCTGGAGAGCTACCGGAGGATGCTGGGGCGGATGTATCCCTTTATTGGGTCTGTCCCCATCAACCGGCTGCGGCCCATCGCACTGGAGAATATGCTGGTAGAACTGCGGAAGCGGAAATATCGTGGCAAGCCCATCGGGGAGGCCACGGTGCAGAAGTACCTGACCGTGGTCTCCGCCGTCCTCAGCGATGCCAAGCGGAACGAGATCATCCAGAAAAACCCGGCTCGGATGATCGACCTGCCGGAAACGGAGTCTGCCCAGCAGCAGATCCCAACGGAAGAAGAAGCGCTGCGCTTCCTCAACTACATCTGCAACGAGGAGATCGAGTACCGGACCTATTATGTGTTGGCTATTTACACCGGATGCCGCCGGGGAGAGCTCTGCGCCCTCAAGTGGGAGGACTTTCTGGTGGACTCTCGAGATAATACCTCGGTTCTAACGGTCAGCCGATCCCGCAGTGTAGTCCCGGGAAAAGGTGTCGTGGAGGGACCTACCAAAAACGGACACTCCCGTGTAATTGCCATTAGCCCGGAAATCACCGGATACCTGCAGTCCTATTGCTGTATAAAAATGGCGGAGGCGGAAGAACGGGGAGAAGAAGTTTCAGACTACCTCTTCGTGAACGATGAAGGACATCTCTTCCACCCGGATACCTTCACCAAACATCTCCGGATGATCTATGAGGATCTCGGGTTTCCGAAGGAATACCACCTTCACACCCTCCGGCACTACTTTGTCTCAACGCTCCTGCACCATGGTGTGGACAAGCAGACGGTGGCGGAGCTGGCGGGGCACGGGGACACCTCTTTCTTGGAGCGCACCTACTGCCATCCGCAATTGGCCTTAAAACAGCAGGCTGCCAGCGTTATGGAGGACTCTCTGCTGCACCAGCAGGCAGGATGATTGTTGCTTTCGTAGAAAATCTTCTTTCCCAAAAGTTTCAGTAGCTATCGTCAGGCACTTGCGGTATGTTGTGCTTGCAAAACCGGCCTCAACTGGAACGAGGCCAAGGAAAGCGAGGTCAACACAACATGGCAAGTATTCGAAAACGGGGAAGCAGCTACCTGCTGGTAGTCTCCATGGGTTACGACTACAAGGGAAATCGCATCAAGCCCAAACAAAAGACCGTCCATCCGCCGGAAAGACTGACACCCAAGCAGAAGGAGAAATGGCTGAACGAACAGGCGGTCCTGTTCGAACGGGAGTGCAAGGGCCTGCCGCAGGAGGTGGACCGCTCCATCACGCTGGCAAAGTACACGGAGCTGTGGTTCCAAACCATCGCCCCCGGCAAGCTGGCCAAGTCTACTCTGGCCCGGGAGCGGCAGGACATCGACCGCTTCCTGCCGGTCCTGGGCAATCTCAAACTGACAGAGCTTCGCCCCGAGCACTTCCGGCAGCTCTATGCCAATCTGCGAAAAGTCAAAAACCAGAAAACGGGAAAGCCGCTCTCCGAGTGCACCGTTGAGGGAGTCCACGCATGTCTGTGTGGAATCCTCTCCGATGCCATGGAGGGCGGCTTTCTGGATCACAATCCGGCCTGGCGGACCTACCGCTATGCGGGGAAGAAGAAAGAGAAGGCAATCGCTGACGAGGCTACCACCCAGCGGCTCATTACCGCGCTGGAGGAGGAGAGCCTCAAGTATGAGACCTACTTCAAGCTCATCATCGCCACCGGGATGCGGCGGGGCGAGTGCTGCGGCCTGCAATGGGGCGACATCAACTGGCAGGAACGCAGCATCCACATCCAGCGGAATGTGGTGAAGGTCACCGGCGAGGACATCATCGTCAAGGAAACGAAGACTGTGGCCGGAGACCGGTACGTCTACTTCTCTCTGGAGATGGAATCCCTGCTGAAAGAGTTCCAGCGGGAATGTGCCTGGGAGGCAGAGACCTATGATAATCGAAAGCTGGAGGACACGGACTACATCTTCCGCCGCCATGGCTGCCGGCTCCCCATGACGCCCACCACTTTCACCTGGCGGTTCAAGCTGATCCTCAAGAAGCACGGCCTGCCGGCTGCGCTGAACGTCCACTCCCTGCGCCACACCAACGCCAGCCTCCTGATCGCCGGCGGCGCTGACGTGGCCACCGTGGCGGGCCTGCTGGGCCACAGCCAGCCGTCCACCACGCTGGATATCTACACCCATGCCTTCGATAAGAACAAAAAGGCGGCCAGCCGGGTGCTGCAGGAGGGGTTGGAGATTTGATGAAAAGCAGAGAAAAGAAACAGCCGCGGATCCCCGTCACCCATTGCACCTACTGTGGATCGTATGACCTGGGGATCGGCTGGCAGCAGAACGAGGCCATCGTGACCTTCCGGCGAAATGGTCTTCTGGGCAACCGACTGAAGTACGTGATCTGCCGAAACTGTGGGTCCGTGCTGTACCAGTGTGTGGCGGAGCCGTGGAAATTCCCGCCGGTGGAATAATTCTCAAAAGGTCAACCTTTGACTACGATTTGACCAGCAAAAGTGTCAAACTTTTCCATGCAAAAAATCGCCGAAAGCTATGCACTTTCGGCGATTCTTGGTACGCCCGACTGGATTCGAACCAGCGACCTTTAGAGTCGGAGTCTAACACTCTATCCAACTGAGCTACGGGCGCATATGGGGGTGACCGCCTTTTCGGCTGGTTACCGCTTTTTTGAAAATAGTGGTCAAATAGTCGTCAACGGCGAAACTTTTTTCTCCCTCTGTCGGCTCTTTCCCACTCGCTGCAAGGACTTGCGCCGCCTCTCAACTGGACCGGCCTGAAACGTCGGAGTCTGACGCGCTATCCAACTGCGCTACAGGCGCATACATCAACATCTTCTTCAAACAGCTTATTTAGTATACCAACATTTTTCCGCTTTGTAAAGCTTTTCTTGAAAAAATTTTTCTTAAAAAGATTGTTAAAAAAATTGACAAGTCCCTGATTTTGGTCTAAACTTAATTGAGAATGATTTAACAAATAGCAAGGAGTGACTTATATGCGAAAGGAAAACATCTCCGACGCCGTGATACGGCGTCTGCCCAGATATTACCGCCAGCTCACAGACCTCTGCAACCGCGGCGTCGTGCGCATCTCCTCACACTCCCTGGGGCAGGAGATGAACATCACCGCCTCTCAGATCCGCCAGGATTTCAGCTGTTTCGGTGAGTTCGGCCAGCAGGGCTACGGCTACAATGTAGAAGAACTGCGGGCCGAGATCGGTCATATCCTGGGCGTGGACAACAACCACCACCTCATCATGATCGGCGTTGGCAATCTGGGCCACGCACTGCTGCAGAACTTCCCATTCTCCCAGAGTGGGTTTACGGTGGACGCAGCCTTTGATGTCTCCCCCGCCGTGATCGGGACTGTGGTGAATAATGTGCCGGTATACGCCATGTCCGAGCTAGATCACTTCCTACAGGACCACCCGGTGGACGTGGTGGTGCTGACCATTCCCCAGTCCGTGGCCCAGGACACCGCCAGCCACCTCATCAATCTGGGCGTCAAGGGCTTTTGGAACTTTACCAACATTGAGCTCAGCAGTCAGCTCCCGGATGTGCAGTTTGAGAACATTCACTTCGCAGACAGCCTCCTGACCCTCAGTTACCGCATCGCCAACCGCTGACGCTCCAGCGTGGAAGGGAATCATCTATGACAAGGAAGACCAAGACTGCCCTCATCACCGTCTGCCTCTTACTTACCGTCACCGTTGTGTACGCCTTGGCCGCGGCCGGCGGGGCCTCCGATCCGCTGGCCTCCCTCTCCTATCTCACCGGCACTTTCACCGATGCGGTAGACCAGCGGGTGGAGGAAAAACTGGACGCCTCTGACCAAGCGCTGCTGAACGGAGACGCGGCTCCTTCCGACGGCGGGGCCGCCACGTGGATGGAGACCCGTCTGAAGGCAGGCGACGCCCTGACCGGCTCCACCGGCACGGGCGTCCTGTTGCTGGCGGGCGGTATGCAGGTCACGTTCAACTCCGGCGCTGTGGTGGATGTCACCACAGGGACCATCGTTACCAGTGGCAGTGCCCTTACAGCCAGCCACCGGTATCTGGTGGCTGAGGAAACCACCGCCGTGTTTACCGTCACCTCCAAGACGGCGGTTGTGGATTATCAGGGCCCCTACGCCTTCAGCTACTCCACCAACACGGACTACAACGCCATTGCTGTCGCGCTCAAGACCATGCACCTGTTTCAAGGCAGCTTCACCGGCTACGGAGATGGATATGACCTGGAGGTCGCCCCTACCCGCCTGCAAGCCCTCATCATGTTCATCCGCGTCCTGGGCGAGGAGAATGATGCGCTGGCCTACACCGGCTCCACTCCCTTCACGGACATCACCTCCGGGACCCAGAGCGAGAAATACGTGGGCTACGCATACAGCAAGGGCTACACCAACGGATACTCCGCCACCACCTTCCGGCCCAGCCAGACGGTGACAGCCAGCCAATACATGGAGTTCATCCTCCGGGCACTGGGATACAGCTCCGCGGACAACAAGGACCTCTCCGGCACACTGACCAATGCCTTGACCAATGGCGTCATCACGGAGGGCGAGCTGGCCGCCCTGCAGGGCGGCACGTTCCTCCGTGCGGATCTCGCATACGTCTCCTACTACGCGCTGGATGCCGCGGTGTCCGGCAGCAGGCAGACACTGGGAGACACGCTGATGGACAAGGGCGTCTTCACCGTGCGGGAGAAACAGGCGGCCGACGCACTCGTCACCAGCGGCCGGAAATAAAACCGGAACCCCTTTGCCGGTCCGGCATACTATGGATTGAGACCGGTTCGGTCGGTCTACGATTTCATAGGAGGTTCCGGTATGTGCAATAACGGCTTTGGCGGCGGCAACTGCTGCTGGATCATCATTCTGCTGATCATCATTTGGTGCTGCTGCGGCAACGGCAGCTGGGGCGGCAACGGCTGCGGCTGTGGCTGCAACAACAACTGCGGCTGCAATCCCAATCCCTGCTGCTGAGATTTCATAAGATAACCAGCGCCCCGGGCCAAATG
>OCAD01000672.1_pt1 | contig 19396 bp, 23 predicted proteins | sample 1538261 | NCBI WGS metagenome assembly OCAD01 (sample SAMEA2580261, study PRJEB22360) | human gut metagenome | biome: human gut; feature: human-associated habitat; material: faeces | place: Denmark | collected 2008/2010
GTGCCTTTTCTTTCTCGGGGGGGGGGGGGCTCCGCCCCGCCCCGCCGCTGCACCAAACGGAAGGAGGCACGAGAGATGGGACTGACCGCCGCAGACCTGCAACGCATGGGGCCGGAGGCCCAGCGCCAGGTCATGGAGAAGCTGGGCATCGTGGGCAAGACCAAGGCCCCCAAGTACCACAACCAGCCGGACAGCCGGGGCAACCTCCGCTTCGACAGCAAGAAGGAGGCCCGCCGCTACGACGAGTTGATGCTGATGCTCAAGGCCGGGCAGATACGAAACCTGCGCCTCCAGCAGCAGTACACCCTCCAGGAAAGCTACATCACGGAGACCGGCGAGCGGGTCCGGGCCATCCACTATGTGGCCGACTTCGCCTACGAGCGCCCCACCGCGCCGGACAAGTACGGCACCGTGTTCTGGCTGCCAGTGGTGGAGGATGTCAAGAGCCGGGCCACCAAGACGGCCCAGTACGAGATGAAAAAGAAGCTCCTGCGGGAACGCTTCAATCTGACTATCACGGAGGTTTGATTATGGCAAAGAAAGGCACATTCCCTGCCAACGCTATGCGGCGCGGGGAGATTTACTGGGTAGATATACCGAACGCCATCGGCCACGAGCTGATGAAGGACCGGCCCGCCATCATCGTGAGCTGCGACGCCCTGAACGACAACAGCCCCGTGGTCCAGGTGGTCTACTGCTCCGCCTCCCCCAAGAAGGAGCTGCCGGAGCACATCACCATCCGCTCCACCGAACAGATCAGCACGGCCCTGTGCGAGAACGTGTACACCGTGGACAAGGGCCGCGTGGGACGCTATGTGGGACGCTGCACCAAGCGGGAGATGGAGCAGGTGGACCTCGGCCTCCTCTCCGGCCTTGGGCTGGCCCAGTACGGCCTTGCAAGCCCCCAGGAGGACGAGGAGGAGCCGGAGCCGGTACGCGGGGACACCGAGGACGGCACGGCCTCCATAGCCCTGGTAATCGCCCAGACGGAGCGGGACACCTACAAGCGGATGTATGAGAGCCTGCTGGCCCGCATGACGATGGAACGGGAGGAAACGGCATGAAGCAGAATTGCGGGAGCTGCGCCTGGTACGAGGACTTCCAGGGCGTGTGTTTCAACGGAGACAGCCCACGTTGCGCGGACTTCACGGAGCCGGACACCACCTGCCCGGCATGGGAGGGCAAGGCATGAAGCTGGGCGACAAGGTGATGCGCCTGCCGGAGACATTCACCGACAGCGGCGAGGACAAGCGGAGCTTGAGGCGGCCTGTGGCGGGCCGCGTGGTGTACATCCATCCGAAGGGGTACTACCACACCGTGGAATTTGAGCTGAACGGCGGCCACGTCCGGGAGAGCTTCAAGGGGGTGAGCGACTGATGACCGAACCGAAGGACCTTTGCGGCAGGTGCGCCGCGATGCTCCAGGAGGGCTACGACCTCAAACGCGTGGGCGGCGGCGTAGATCACAAAGTGACCTGCTCCCATTGTGGGCGGCGGCGCTATGGGGCCACCTACACGATAGAAAAGCACAGCAAAAGCAAAGCATAAGCATACCAGAGAGACCCTGGGCCTATGGCCTGGGGTCTCTTATCTTTTTCGTGAGGCCACGAAAATGGTCTCCCCCGCTCCAGGGAGAGAGGGAGAGGAAGGGGGGGTATGGGGGGGGGATGGGGAGGGGGAGAGGGTCCTCCACGCACGCGTGAACACCAGAATGAAAAAACATCCTCCCTTCGGGGCGAAAAAAGAAGCTGCCTTTGCTACGATGAAAGAGAAGCCAATTTTTCAGAAAGGCAGGCGGGAGCGAATGGCAAAAAGTAAATACGAGACCCATGTCCTCCCCAACCTGGACAAGATCATCAAGTGGGCCAAAGCCGGGGCCACGGCAAAGGAGATCGCTGCCAACCTCCATATCGCCTATTCTACCTTCCGCAAATACCTGGACGAGGGCCAGGAGGGGGACGAGCGGTACGCGGCACTTTCGGCTGCTTTCGCGCAGGCGTGTGAGGTGCCGGACGAGCAGGTGGAAAACGCCCTGTTCAAGAGCTGCCTGGGCTACAATGCCCAGATCGTGAAGCACTACAAGCTCAAGACCGTAGAATATGACCCGGAAACGGGCAAGCGCATCCGCGAGGTCGAGACCCTTGTGGAGGCCCGCGATGAAGTCCATGTAGCTGCCAATACAGCGGCGCAAATGTTCTGGCTGACCAACCGGAAGCCGGAGACGTGGAAGTACAAGCCGGAGGCCCAGGACGGCGACGAGGACGAGGGCAGCGGCGTGGTGCTCCTCTCCCCTGTTATGGACAACCCAGGCCCGCCGACAGAGGGAGGCGCAAACGATGGCTAACGTCATCTGGACACCGCAACCGCGCCAGGCGGCACTCATGGCCCGCTTTGAGGACGAGGCGCTGTACGGCGGTGCAGCGGGCGGCGGCAAATCGGACTGCGCCCTGGCCGAGGCCCTGCGCCAGGTGGAGATACCGCATTACCGTGGGCTTATCCTCCGCAAGACCTTCCCGCAGCTCACGGAGCTGATGGACCGCAGCACGGAGATTTACAGACGGGCCTACAAAAAGGCCAGGTTTAACGAGAGCAAGCACGTCTGGACCTTCCCCTCCGGGGCCAAGATTTTCTTCGGCTCTATGCAGTACACCAAGGACCGGACCAACTACCAGGGCAAGCGCTATGACTTCATCGACTTTGACGAGCTGACGCAATTTCTCTGGGAGGAGTACAGCTACCTGTTCTCCCGAAACCGCCCCAACGGGCCGGGGACCCGCTGCTACATCCGGGCGCAGGCCAACCCCGGCGGCGTGGGCCACGGCTGGGTGAAGGAGCGCTTCATCACGGCGGCCCAGCCCATGCAAACGATCTGGGAGCAGTTCAAGGTCCGCTTTCCTGACGGCCACGAGGAGACGCGCTGGAAGTCCCGCATCTTCGTGCCGTCCTCCGTGTTTGACAACAAGATACTGCTTGCCAACAACCCGGACTACCTCACCAGCCTGGCCTCCATGCCGGAGCAGGAGCGCAAGGCGCTGCTGTACGGCGACTGGGACACCTTCGCGGGCCAGGTATTCACGGAGTGGCGCAACGACAGCGACCACTACACGGACCGCATCAACACCCACGTCATCTCCCCCTTCAAGGTCCCGCAGGACTGGGCCATCTGGTGCGGCCTGGACTGGGGCTACTCCAGGCCCTTCTCCGTGGGCTGGTACGCCGTGGACCGGGACCGGCGGCTCTACCGCATCCGGGAGTATTACGGCTGCACCGGCACTCCCAACACCGGCGTGAAGATGGAACCGTCCGAGGTGGCGCGGGAGATACGGCGCATCGAGGCCGAGGACCCCAACCTCAAAGACCGGCGCATCAACCGCGTGGGAGACCCGGCCATCTGGGGCAGCGACGGCACGGAGAGCATCGGCGCTCTGATGGAGCGGCAGCGGGTGTACTTCGAGCGCGGTGACCACGCCCGCATCGACGGCAAGATGCAGGTGCATCACCGCCTCGCCTTTGACGAGGAGGGCATCCCCATGCTGTATGTGTTCAACACCTGCAAGCACTTCATCCGCACGGTCCCCAACCTGGTCTACGACGAGAAGAACGTGGAGGACATCAACACCGAGGGCGAGGACCACATCTACGACGAGCTGCGCTACGTCTGCATGAAAAACCCGATAGCACCCAGGCGGAACAAGTCCCCCGCCCTGGTGGTATATGACCCGCTGGACCTGGGACAGGACCAGCAGTATGACCGTTACGATTTTTACAGGAGGTATTGATTTATGGCACTTTTCGGACGGAAGAACGAGCAGGACGTGACCCTGGGTAAGCCCCCGATGGGCTGGGGCGTCCCCGGCGTACAGAAGGACGAGAGCGTGGACCCGGAGATGGAGGCCATGCTGCTGACGGCCCCCGCCGGGCAGCGGCGCATCGGCAGAGCGGAGATTGCGGAGGCAATCAGCATCTTGAGCGACTACAAGAAAGGCAAGGCCAGCCTGGAGGAGCGCGTGGTCCAGGATGAGCTATGGTGGGAGCTGCGCCATTGGGAGGCCATCCGCAAGGGCAAGCAGCGCACGGACAACCCGGAGTACAGAGGGCCGGAGCCGTCCTCTGCCTGGCTGTTCAACGCTATTCTCAATAAGCACGCGGACGCTATGGACAACTACCCGGAGCCGGTGGTCCTCCCCCGCGAGCGCAGCGACGAGGAGAGCGCCAAGGTGCTGTCCTCCGTGCTTCCGGTCATCCTGGAGTACAACGACTACGAGCAGACCTACTCTGACAACTGGTGGGAGAAGCTGAAACACGGCACGGCGGCCTACGGTGTGTTCTGGAACAGCGCCAAGGAGAACGGCCTGGGCGACGTGGACATCCGGGAGATCGACCTGCTCAAGCTGTTTTGGGAGCCGGGCGTGACCGACATCCAGAAGTCCCGCAACCTGTTCATCGTGGACCTGGTGGACGAGGACCTGCTGGAGCAGCAGTACCCGGAGCACAAGGGCCATTTGAGCGGCGGGGCCGTGGATGTGAAGCAGTATATCTACGATGACACCATCGACACCAGCAACAAGAGCGTGGTGGTGGACTGGTACTACAAGACGACCTCTGCCAGCGGCAAGACGCTGCTGCACTACGCCAAGTTCGTGGGCGAGACCCTGCTGTTCGCCAGCGAGAACGACCCCAACTACCGGGACACGGGCTGGTACGACCACGGCCTCTACCCCGTCGTGCTGGATGTGATGTTCCCGGAAAAAGGCACGCCGGTGGGCTTCGGCTATGTCGCCATCTGCAAGGACCCGCAGCTCTACATCGACAAGCTGTCCTCCAACATCCTGGAAAACAGCATGATGACCACCAAGAAGCGTTTCTTCGTCAGCGACAGCACGGGCATCAACGAGGAGGAGTTCCTGGACTGGAGCAAGCCCCTGGTCCACGTCCAGGGCGAGCTTGACGACAGGCGCATCAAGGAGATTGTCACCAACCCGCTGGACGACATCTATGTGACCGTGGCGCAAATGAAAATCGAGGAGATGAAGGACACGGCGGCCAACCGCGACGTGAACAGCGGCAGCGCCGGGTCCGGCGTCACCGCCGCCGCTGCCATCGCCGCCCTCCAGGAGGCGGGCAACAAGGCCAGCCGGGACATGATCTCTGCCAGCTACCGCACCCACGTCAAAATCAATTCGATGTGCATTGAGCTTATCCGGCAGTTCTACGACGAGACCCGCTCGTTCCGCATCACGGGCCAGACGCCTGGCAGCTACCAGTTCATCGACATGAACAACGCGGGCATCAAGGAGCAGGAAGTGGGCCAGACCTCCGACGGCCTCCCCCTCTACCGCAAGCCCATCTTCGACCTGAAAATCAAGGCCCAGAAGAAAAACCCCTTCTCCCGCATGGAGCAGAACGAGCGGGCCAAGGAGCTGTACGGCCTGGGCTTCTTCAACCCGGAGCGGGCGCAGGAGGCGCTGGGTGCTCTGGAAATGATGGAGTTTGAGGGCATCGACAAGGTGAAGGAGCAGGTGCAGAACGGCCAGACCCTTCTCAATATCTGCCAGCAGATGTCCCAGCAGCTCGACCAGATGGCCCTCATCATCCAGACCCTCACGGGCAAGGACATGGGCATCGGAGCGGCGCAGCCTACCGGCGGCGGCCAGCGAGGCCAGGCGGCAGGCCCCGCGCCCTCCAGTGAGAAGGACAGCCTTGCAAGCGGCATCATGGAGGCCCAGCATCCCATGACCGGCTACGGGGAGCGGCTGGCAAAGCGCAGCACCCCCAGCATGGGCAACGAATGACGGGAGGCGACGTGTTATGACCCAGGTTTATGCCGAACGGGACGGCCAGCGCTGCATCCTCTCTGCCCAGGGCCACGCCACCGGCAGCGTGGAGGCGTGCGCGGCGGTGTCCGGCATCCTTTACGCCCTGGCCGGATATGTGACCAACGCCATGCGGGAACGCTATGTGGAGGTCTACACCTGGCGGATGGAGAGCGGCGATGTGCAGCTCGACTTCGACGGGGACGACGGCACGGCGGCGGCCTTTGAGATGGCCGTCATCGGCCTTGCCCAGGTGGCCCAGGCCCACCCGGAGCAGGTCCAGGTGGAGTGCCGGGAAGAAAAATAAAAATTTTTTCCGAGTTCGGGGCGAAAAGCTGAAAAGCATTTGATACGCTTATACTGTCCTCCTGCTTCACACCATGCGGGGCGGCGGTCACGGTGGGGACCGGGCCGCTGCCCTGGTGAAGTCAGGGACCGATGCACGGGGGCGATACACCCGCGACGAAAAAGGAGGCAATCCTATGAACTTCAAGCATTTGCTGGACATCCGGCTGAACCTGTTCGACGGCGGCGGTGCCGCAGGCGGAGCAGGCGCAGGGGCGGCGGCCTCTGGCGACGGAGCACCCGGCACACAGGGCGAGACCCAGGCATCCCCCGCATCCACCCGGCGGGGAAAATCGGGCGAATACCAGAATGTCATCTTCGGGAAGCAGGCCAAACCGGCGGAGGCTGGCGAGGGCGGAGACCCGGAGGGACAGCAGCGGTCCTCCGACGCCGGGAGCGACAACAAACCGGACGCGAGCACCACGTCCAATACTCTGGAGGCCAAACGCAGGGCTTTCCAGGACCTTGTGAACGGTGAGTACAAGGACATCTACACCGAGGAGACCCAGCGCATCATCGACCGGCGCTTCCGGGAGACCAGAAACCTGGAGCAGCAGGTGGGCCAGTATCAGCCTGTCATTGATATGCTGATGCAGCGCTACCAGATCGGCGACGGCGACATGGGCAAGCTGTCCCAGGCCATCGAAAACGATGACGCATACTGGTCCGAGGCCGCCGAGGAGGCGGGGATGTCCGTTGAGCAGTACAAGCAGTTCCAGAAGCTCCAGCGGGAGAACGAGGCGCTTTTGCGCCAGCAGCGCCAGCGGCAGAACGACCAGCGGGCGCAGCAGCAGCTCCAGCAGTGGTACGGCGAGGCCGAACAGGTCAAGGGGCTGTACCCCAGCTTCGACCTCAACGCGGAGGTCAAAAATCCCCAGTTCCTCTCCATGCTCCGGGCGGGCGTTCCCGTCCAGCACGCTTATGAAGTGGTCCACATGGACCAGATCAAGGCGGGCGTGGCCGCTATGCAGGCCAAGGCTACGGAGAAGCAGGTGGTGGACGGCATCCGCGCCAAGGGCACAAGGCCCCAGGAAAACGGCACGACCTCCCAGGGTGCATTTATCGTGAAGGATGACGTTTCCAAGCTGTCCAAGAGGGACCGCGCAGAGATCATCCGCAGAGCTGCACGGGGAGAGCACATCGAGTTTTAAGCCTCTCCCCAGAAGGGAGATTTTAACATGAACACCATCCGCAAATTCATTCTGCTGCCCGTCGTGCTGAACCTGTTTGATGCAGTCATCAACAAGACGACCAGCGCAACCACCGGGAACGACCTTTCCGGCGAGATGAAAACCTTCTACTCCGACTATCTCATTGATATGGCGGAGCCGCTGCTGGTCCATGACCAGTTCGGACAGAAGCACCCCATCCCCAAGAATGGCGGTAAGACCATTGAGTTCCGCAAGTATGACCCCCTGCCCAAGGCCACCACGGCCCTGACCGAAGGTGTGACCCCCGAAGGTCAGAAGCTCAACATGGGCGTCATCACCGCGACTGTGGCGCAGTACGGCGGCTTCATCGAGCTGTCCGATATGCTGCTGCTTTCCGCCATCGACAACAACCTGGTGCAGGCCACCAAGCTGCTGGGCAGCCAGGCGGGCCGCACCCTGGACACCATCACCCGCGAGGTGCTGAACGGCGGCACCAACGTGCAGTACGCCGAGGGCCAGGTGGACAGCCGCGCCAACCTGTGCGGCGGTAGCAAGACCGACAGCGAGAACCACTACCTGACCGTGGACGCCGTGCGCCGCGCTGTCCGTTACCTCAAGGTGATGAACGCGCCCAAGATCAACGGCTACTACGCGGGCATCATCCACCCGGATTGCTCCTACGACCTTATGAGTGACCCCAAGTGGGTGAACGTCAAGACCTACTCCGACCCCGACGGCATCTACGAGGGCGAGATCGGACGCATCGAGGGCGTCCGCTTCGTGGAGACCAGCGAGGCCAAGGTCTTTACCCACGCGGGCAAGGACTACGAGACCGGCACCGCCTCCAGCGGCACCGTCACCCCCAAGGCATCCGCCCGTGACGTGTACTCCACCCTCATTCTGGGTGCGGACGCCTACGGCGTGACCGAGATCACCGGCGGCGGTCTCCAGCACATCGTGAAGCAGCTCGGCTCTGCCGGTACTGCCGACCCCCTGGACCAGCGCGCCACCGCAGGCTGGAAAGCCACCAAGGTGGCCGAGCGCCTGGTAGAGGCGTACATGGTCCGCATCGAGACCTGCTCCACCTTCAACAGCTAATCACCGGGGCCGCCTGCTTTACGGCGGGCGGCCCCACATTCTGACCAACAGGAGGTATTTACACTATGGCTGCCAAGAAAGAAGCTGCTGCCAATGAGCAGCAGGGCACCAAGCAGGCTAACCCCGCCGCCGAGGCGGAGGACATCATCGCCAAGGCCAAGGCGGAAGCTGCTGCCATTGTGGCAGAGGCCCAGGCCAAAGCCAAGGAGACCCTGGAGGCGGCAAAAGAGACCGCCCCCGCCGCGCCCAAGCCGAACGACCTTGTGCCCATCCGTCTGTTCAAGGACAACGACAAGTACAAGGATGACGTTTTTGTGGCCGTCAATGGCCGCAGCTTCCAGATCAAGCGCGGCGAGACCGTGCAGGTGCCCGCCTATGTGGCGGAGGTCCTGGAGCAGAGCATGGCCCAGGACAACGCCACCGCAAACCTCATTGAGCGCGAGAGCAGCGCCTACGCTGCCGAGGCCAAGGCCCGCAACATCTAACTGAACAGGCACACCGCGAGACCCTAAAAGCGGCTGCGACACGGCGCGGCGAGGTATGGAGGGACCGACCCTTCCGCCCCGCCGCGCCTTTTATCATACAGAAAGGAGGTAGACCCCCTATGGACAGGACCATCAATGTGACCGTGACCGGCGAATTTGTCCGCAAGGACAGCAAGAACGCGGGCGTGCAGGGCGAGGCCAATGTGACCGGCCTGCACATCGTTATGAGCGATGACTGGGAGGCGTTCTCCAAGCGCATCATCTGGCGCAACGCCCTGGGCGAAAGCCCCGTGGCGGTGCTGCTGTACAACAGCGTGGAGGACCTGGTGGCAAAGAAGGACCCGCTGACCTTCGACACGGCCATTCCGGCGGAGCCGCTGGCCCTGGAGGGCTGGTGCAGCTTTACCATTGAGGGCTTCCGGGAGAGCAACCCCACCGCCGTTGCCATCACGGTGACGGACCATCTGCTGGTGAAGCCGAACGACGCCTACACCACGCCGAAAGAGCCGACGCCCACCCAGGCGCAGCAGCTCCAGACCCAGATCGACGGCATTGTACCCCAGGTGAGCACCCTGGTGGGAAACGCCATCGAGGCGCTGGAGCAGGCCGAGGAGGCCGTGAAGGTGTGGGAAACCTATGACAGCGCAAAGACCTATCTGCCCCTCCAGAAGGTGAGCAGGCTGGGCAGCTCCTACATCTGCAAGGCAGCGTGCAAGGGCGTGGCCCCGGAGCTGGATGTGGCCGGAGGCGTGGAGGGTGCCCACTGGCTGCTTATCGCCTCCAAGGGCGACCAGGGAGAACAGGGCGCAGAGGGACCCCAGGGCAAGACCGGCAAGCAGGGCATCCAGGGCGAGCGCGGACTGACCGGCGAGCGCGGCGTCCAGGGCATCCAAGGCATCCAGGGACCCCAGGGCGTTCAAGGCGCTGCTGGCCCGGTTGGACCCACGGGACCGGAAGGACCCCAGGGCGTGCAGGGGCCGCAAGGGCCGCGCGGCATCGACGGCGTGGCCGTGCAGACGGCTGGCATGGTCAATTTCAGCGTGACCGACGAGGGGCATCTGCTGTGTACCTACACCGGCAACGAGGCCCCGGACTATTACATCAACGATGCAGGGCATCTATGCCTAAACATCTGACGGAAGGAGGAACCATCTATGCCTACCATTGATCTGGGCAAGGTTGTGGGTCCGCAGGGACCCCAGGGCGTGCAGGGCGCAAGAGGCCCGCAGGGTGCGACCGGCGCTCAAGGCCCGAAGGGAGAGCAGGGCATCCAGGGACCCCAGGGTGAGACCGGGGCCAAGGGCGCGACCGGCGCGACCGGCGCACAGGGACCCGCCGGTGCTGACGGCTCTACCCCTAACATCCAGGTGGGGACGACCACCACGCTGGCCGCCGGAAGTGCGGCCACGGTGAAGCGGCGGGCCGGAAGCCCGGACGCTGCCCCCATCTTCGACTTCGGCATCCCCAAGGGCGCGGACGCTGTAAACCCCGGCGACATGACCAAGGCGGTCTATGACCCCAAGGGCAAAGCCCAGGACATTTTTGCCTATGCAGACCAGAAAATGCCCAAGACGGGCGGCGCGTTCACCGGCGGCGTGTCCGGCGTGTCGCCCACCAGCGGCAGCACCAAGGGCTTCCGCAACATCTACTTCGGCAGCGGCGCTCCCGCCTCCAGCCTGGGGGCCAACGGCGACGTTTACATCAACATCGGATAAGAGGAGGACACGAACATGATTAAAGCAGGCAATCACACCATCAGCGACAAGGGCTTCACGGTGGTGACGGAGAACATCGGCGGGGTCCCCCGCCAGGCCGTGGTGGCAGAGCTGCCCGGCGGCATCAGCGACGAGGCTCTGGCCGCGTTCTGTGCCGGTCCCATTGAGGTGCTGGCCGAGGACGGCAGCACCACGGCGACCTACACCGGCCCCTTCCGCGTGGTCTCCCACGGGCTGAAACTGACCCGCACCAGCGAGGACAGCGATGTTGCCGCCCTGACGGCCCAGGTGGCGGAGCTGGAGGCCAAGCTGTCCCACGAGAAGAGCGAGAAGGAAAGCGCCCAGAGCGCCCTTGCACGCCTCAACGAACAGCTTACCACCCTCAAGATGACCCTGGAGGCCAACAGCGCGGGCAAGGCCGTGGTTGACGAAGCTCCCAGCGCGGACAAGGCCGTAGTTGACAAAGTTCCCGTGGAGGCCATGGATGCGGCGGGCAGCGTGTAAGGACTGGGCGGAGGCTTCCTGCCTGATCTCCAACCTCCTGGCAGAGCTGGAGCAGCCCTGCCGGATGTGCCGGGAGGACAGCCTGGTGCTGACCGGGCGCTCCCCCACCGGCGAGACCGTGACCATCCGGCTGGGACCGGACCTGGTGCTGGAGGCAGAGGGCTGCGACGAGCTGCTGGATGCAGCACGAAAGCGAGGGTGCCCCGATGGCTGACAGACAGACCGATGACTTCAAGCTGGGCAACAAGGCGGCTGATATGTGGCTTTACACGGCAGACGCCTGCGCCAATGAGAAGGTCATCCCCAAGAAATACCGCTACACCACCGGAACGGCCCTGATGAACGGTGCAGAGGCCATCTGCTCGTGCATTGAGGGCGCAAACCTCATTGACCTGCGGGAGAGACCGGCGGAGCGGCTGGCGATGCAGCGTGAGGCCCTTTGCGCGTGCAAGAAGCTGGAGCGGAAGATACTGCGGATGGCAGAAAGCAAGCAATACCCCGGCGTGAGCGGCCAAAAGGCCGCGACCTGGAGCAAGGCGGTGATGACGGTGCGCTATATGTGCGCCGCCTGGTACGAGAAGGACCGGAGCCGCGCTGCCCAGGCGAGAGAGGATGTTCGGCGGCGATAGCTGCCTTTCATTGGGGTATAGCCTGTTCGCGCCGTCAACTGGGGCCTGCGCTCCCCGTACTCGAATGACAACAACGCGTACAACATCAACACCGACGGCACCGTGAACAACAACAACGTGTACAACGCCAACTTCGCGCCGCGTCCCGCTCTGATGGAATTACCGTGTACAAGTAGCCCTTGCGGCGAAAGCAGAGGCCCATCATCAAAGGAGGCTATATCCCGTCGTCCGTGGACATGAACACGGGGGATAAACACATGGCACCGACGCTGCCAGGCTCGCTACCGGGGAAAGCCCCGGACACCTCCGGCGGAGGGAGATACTGGCTGCTATCAGCGATGCCGGACCTGCGCTCCACCATCCGAAAACCAAGCAAGGATGTGTGATATGACCTATCAGGAACTATGCTCCTTTGACACCCTATGGACGGCCTACCACCGGGCCAGACGGTGCAAGAGGGGCAAAAAGAGTACGGCACCCTTTGAGTACAGCGCAATCGAGGAGCTGCTGATACTCTCAAAATCGCTTTTGCAAGGGACGCACCAGCCGGACCCGCTGGACGCGTTCTATATCTACGAACCCAAGAAGCGGCTTATCCAGGCCCCGACGTTCCGGGACAAGGTGGTGCAGCACGCGCTCACGGATTACATCGTCTACGACGAGCTGGCCCGGAGCTTCGCGCTGAACACCTACGCGGCCCAGTACGGCAAGGGGACCCACTACGGGCTGGAGATGCTGAAACGGCACATGAGGACCTATTTCCTGCGGCGGAAGGGCGCGGACGAGGCAGCACGCAAGGCCGCCGGTCTGCCCCACCGGCCCATGGAGGAATGGGACTACGCCGAGGGCTGGGTCATCAAGGGCGACATCCGCCACTTCTTCCAGAGCATCGACCACCGGCGGCTCAAGGCCGCGCTGGAACCCCGGTTTCCCGACCCGGACATCCGGGCGCTGATGTGGCGATACATCGACGCCGTGGACGAGGGCCTGGCCCTGGGGCACCAGACGAGCCACATCTACGCGGTGTTCTACGTCAGCTCCTTCATGCACTATGTGGGTGAGAAGCTGCACCTGCCGCTGGCAGGGATGTATATGGACGACTGGTATGTGATCTGCCCGGATAAGGCGACAGCGGTTGAGGCTCTGCGCCTTGCAAGGCTTGAATTTGCCAAGCTGGGCCTGGAGCTGAACGACAAGACCAACATCTTCCCCTTGCAAAACGGCATCGACTTCTGCGGCTTCCACACCTATCTGACCCGGACGGGCCAGGTGGTCAGCAAGCTGCGCTACTCCTCCATCAAGCGGATGAAACGACGCATCCGGCTGTGGGAGAAGCAGTACGCGGCGGGCGAGGTGTCGCGGGAGAAAATCATGGAGAGCTTTACCGCCTGGGAGGCGCACGCCAAGCACGGCGACACAAAGCAGCTCCGCAGAGAAATGCGGTCCAGGTTGTTGATGGCTCTGGACCGCGCAGACGAGGCCAGGCGGGCGGCGGGCATCCCCGCTGCCCGGCCCGGACCTGACGAAAGGAGAACAAAACGATATGGGACAGTTACTTTCCAATCTGGCAAACGGCAGCCTGGTGAAGCTGGCGGAAAACAGCAAGCCCACCAAGTTCATCAAGCTGGACAATGACCACTACGGCACCGGCACGGGCGTGACCCTTATCCGCAAGGATGCTTTCAGTGAGATCGCATGGAACGCATCCGACAGCAACGGCTACAAAAACCGTTACTTCGGCTGCACCCTGGACAACTTCTGTGACGGCATCTGGCCGCTGAAACTGGACGAGAAAATCCGGGAGTGCCTGGTCCACGTCCCCATTGTGGTGGCGGAGGGCAACCAGGTGGCGACGCTGCACACGATCTACCGCAAGGGCTTTGCCCTCTCCTGCACGGAGGCGGGCGTGAGCGGCTGGCAGACGGAGGGCAAGGCGTTCAGCTATTTCTCCGACAACGCAAAGCGCATCGCCTATCTGGACGAGACGGCGACCGCCGTCAGCTGGGGCCTGCGCTCCCCGGACTCGAATGGCGGCCACGCGTGCATCATCAGCACCGGCGGCACCGTGTACCGCGACTACGTGTACGACGCCTACTTCGCGCCGCGTCCCGCTTTTAATCTTAAATCTTCTATCGTTGTATCTGACAGCACAGACAGCGATGGATGCTACACGGTTGAGAGCGTGCCGGGCAACGACGGCGGGCTGTATGTGAAGAACAACGGCCTGTGGGTCCGCGCGGTGTAAGAGAAGCACCCAGAAAGCCGGGCGGCGGCGTGCAGCTGGCCGGCAAATTCTATGAGAGGAGGCGGCGGTATGCCGAGCATCAATGAAGTTATCGAACGGGTGAACCGGGCGAGGCCGGACGCCATCGACGACGAGACCAAGGCGGCGTGGCTGCTGGAGCTGGACGGACAGCTCTACCGGGAGACCATCCTGCGGCACCAGCTCACGAGCGGGCGCGGGGCCAAGGGACCCGTCGCCGTCTGTCCCACCTGCGGCGGGACGGAAATCACCTATGACCGGGTGATGGACAGCAACCTGTGTCCGGCGTGCGGCTGGACCGACCTGCCGGACTTTCCCAAGGCGTTCCCGGAGGACGGGGACAAGCCCCTGCTGGTGGAGGCCCCCTACGACGGGCTGTACGACCTGTACCTTATGAGCAAGGTGGACTTTTACAACCGGGAGGCCGACAACTACAACAACTCCGCCCTGGCGTACAACGCAGCGCTGGACGAATGGCGGAAACAGTATCACCGCAGACACCTGCCCATCGGCGGCGGGGGTCTGACGGGTCTATTTTAGGAGGAGGGGCGAGATGAACCTGCCATACATGACGGCGGCGACCGGCAAGAACCGCAAGCAGATCATCGCCTTTGCCGGGCTGAACTACGGCCAGGGGGCCGGGGACGGCGAGCTGGCAGAGAGCTGGGGCCTCTCCTCCGCCCGCTTCCCGTGCCTCAGTCAGCGGGACGGGCGCAAGACCGCCGGAACCTACACCAGTCCCACGGGGCTGTACGCACGGGGAAAGCTGTGCGTGGTGGACGGGACCGACTTTCTCTATGACGGCAAGGTGGTGGGCCATGTGACTGCGGGCGAAAAGCAGTTTGCCACCATCAACACCAAAATCGTCATTTTCCCCGATAAGGTCTACTACGACACGGAGGCAGAGAAGTTTGGGATGCTGGCGGCGGAATACCCCGGCTTCCCCGGCGACGTGACCTTCACGGCCAACACCCTGACCGTGCCGGAGCAGAGCTATATCGACCAGGCGGCGGAAAACGCAGAGACCAAGGGCAGCGTGGCCGCCGACACATCCATCACCGCCTACACCGGGGCCAGCGTGAACAAGACCACGGGAGCGCTGACTATGAGCGGCGGGACCGCAGGGACCCCGGACAAGCTCAAGGCGGGCGATTACATTCAATACGACTGCGACAGCTCCAAGGAGTACATGGTGGTGCAGAGCAGCGCAAAGCAGAGCGACGGGACCTACCAGATCACCTATCTGCTGCACACGGCGGCGCTGCACAAATACCCAGGCTTCGACGAGCTTTTCAAGGCCGGAGACGCAATCGAAATCTCCGGCTGTACGACCTGCGCCGCGAACAATGGCAGCCACATCATCCGCTCCCTGGAGGCGCGGGAGCTGACCTTCACCAAGGACATCTTCACCAAGACCGGCGTGGAGGCCGGGACGGTGATGCTGGAGCGGAAGGTGCCGGACCTGACGTGCATCTGCGAGTGCGATAACCGCATCTGGGGCGCGGAGGGCAAGACCATCTACGCCAGCGCCCTGGGCGACCCGACCAACTTCTACGTCTACGACGGGGTGTCCACGGACAGCTACGCCGTGGCCGTGGGCACAGAGGGCGAGTTCACCGGGTGCATCGCCTACTCCAGCACGGTGCTGTTCTGGAAAGAGAATTGCCTGCACAAGGTCCTGGGCAGCTATCCGGCGCAGTATGAAATCTACACCTACACAGTGCCCGGCATCCAGAAGGGCAGCGAGAAGTCCCTGGCCGTCATCAACGAGACGCTGTTCTACAAGGGCCGCAACGGCGTGTACGCCTACTCCGGCGGGACCCCGGAGCTGCTGACGGAGAACTTCGGGACCCGGCGCTTCTTCGACGCGGTGGGCGGCACGGACGGCGAGCGCTACTACATCTCCATGCGGACGGAGAAGGGCGACTGGGAGCTGTACGTCTTTGATACGCTGCGGGCCATCTGGCTGCGGGAGGACGCGACCCACGCGCTGGACTGGGCCTATCTGGACGGGACGCTCTACTTCCTGGACGGGGCCACGGGCAAGCTGATGACCACCGGGCAGGACTACTCCGAGGAGGGCCTGGTGAACTGGAGCGCAACGCTGTGCCAGATGGACGAGACAAGCCACGGGCGCAAGTGCTATTCCAAGCTGTACCTGCGGGCGGACCTGGAGGCCGGTGCCTGGCTCAAGGTGGAGATCAGCACGGACGGCAAGCCCTTCCGACAGGTGTTCTCCACCCACAACGAGCGGGCCAAGACCCTGCAAGTCCCCATCCTGCCGGTGCGGTGTGACAACTTCCGCATCCGGCTGTCCGGCAAGGGCGGATGCCTGGTCAAGAGCATCATCCGGGAGTTCGCCCTGGGCAGCGAATATTAAGGGGGTGACAGGGCATGGCAACCACCCTCCCCGGCTCCCCTCCTTCGTTTGACCGCAACGACGTGAACGGGACCGTAAAATCTCTGTGCAACTACACCAGAAACCTGCAAGAAAATCTGGACTTCATGCTGGGGCAGCTTCAAAAGAGCATGACCGCCATACAGACCAGTGTGGAGGGGCTGAACAGCAAGGTCTCCAGCCTGCAAACCACCCTCTCCGGGGTGCAGCAGAGCGTGAGCACACTGGGCAGCGAGTACAACAAGCTGGCAGCCCGCGTGACGGCGCTGGAGCAGAAAACCAACTGAAAGAGGAGGTAATCCGACATGGCAAAACCCGATATGTCCAGGAACAAAGACCTGGCGGGCAAGACCGTCTCCAAGGGCGGCTACAACATCAGCTATAACGAGAACGGCTATGCCACCAGCGCCATCAAAACCGGGAGCAAGACCGGCAAGGCCGCCGCGCCCAGCGCCGACACGGTGGGCGGCGGCGGCAGCGACCGGGGCAGCTACGGCGGCAGCGTATATGACCAGGAGCATTTTTCCAATGACGAGCTGCGGAGCGCGGCGGAGGTCCGGGCGGCAGCGGCGGCAGGCAAAACGACCTGGGCAGACGCCCACGACTATGTGGAGCGCATCCGCAGCAACTACGGCTATTCCGGCGACAGCGACGGCAGCCGCTACATCCCCCTGGAGATGGGCGGCGGCGGACGAGGAAACGGAGGCGGCGGTTTCTCCTACGAGGCGGCCCCCACCTACACCAGCCGCTACCAGAACCAGATTGACGACCTAACCCGCCAAATCCTTAACCGGGAGGCGTTCAGCTACGACCCGGAGAAGGACCCCACCTATCAGCAGTACAAGGAGAGCTACACGCGCAACGGCGAGCGGGCGATGCAGGACACCCTGGGGCAGGTCAGCGCCCGCACAGGCGGCCTTGCAAGCAGCTATGCGGGCAGCGCAGCGCAGCAGACCTATGACAACTACATGGGGGCGCTTGCCGATAAAATCCCGGAGCTGAAACAGCTTGCCTACTCCATGTACCAGGACGAGGGCAACACCCAGAGGGCAAACCTGGAAATGCTGGTGGCCCTGGAGCAGGGCGACTACGCAAAGTACGCCGACCTCCTGGCCCAGTACAACACGGACCGGAGCTTCGACTACGGCGTGCATCGGGACAATATCGGCGACGAGCGCTACAACAACGAGTGGAACTATTCCGTGGGCCGGGACCAGATCGCGGACAAGCGCTACGAGGACGAGACCGCCTACAACCGGGAGACCTACAAGGACGAGACGGAGTACAACCGGGCGCTGGCAAAGGCCCAGACCCTCGCGGCGGGCGGCGACTTCTCCGGCTACAAGGCCCTGGGGTACACGGACCAGGAGATCGCGGGCCTCAAGAGCGCATACAACAAGGCACAGGCATCCGTTCGCTCCGGCGGTGGGTCCTCCAGAGGCGGCAGCTCCGGCGGAAGCAAGAGAGGCGGCTCAAGCGCCAGCGAGGACGTGTACGCAGGAATGTACAAGGCGGGCATCCGCAGCGAGGGCGACGCATACGCCTGGCTGCTGTCCGCCGGGTACAACACCACCCAGGCCGGAAAGCTGGCCGGGTATTACGCCGACTGGATGAAAAACCAGGGCGGCAAGGGCAGCGGCAGCGGTGGAAAGACGAGCCTGGACTGGGACCAGGACGAGGGCATCTTCACCTGGAACGGGCGCAGCTATTCCAGCGTGGAACAGCTTCTTAATGAAATCAGCCAGGCGGGCCTCACCGACAGCGAACTGGCAACGCTTAAGCGTAAGTTTAAGCTGTTCGGTTTTGACCTTTCGTGAGGAGGGAGTAGATTATGGCTTTGACCTTAAAGCAGACCGGGACCGGGAAAATCTGGACCAGCGGCAGCAGAAAGCAGGAGGAGAACAAGCAGACGACCGGGGCGAATACCGCCCCGGCTGCTGCGCCGTCCGCCGCCCCCGCCAGGAGGACGCAGACCTGGCAGGCTGGCGGGCTGACCTTAAAGCGGGAAAACGCAGAACTGCCCACCGTGCCGCAGGTCACGGCGGAAAAGCCTGCGGAGAAGCGGGGCTTCTTCTCCCGCCTGGGAGACACCATCCGAGGCGGGGCCAAGGGGTCCCTGGCCTCCAACAGCAACGCCATGAGCACCTTCTACGCCATGGGCCAGGGCGGACGCGACGCGCAGAACCGGGAGTACCTGGCGGAATATTCCCACAACCTGGAGCGGGCCAAGCTGGACATGGACGCCATGCTGGCGGAAAACAAGGAAAAGCCCGGAAGCTGGAACGAGCGGGACATCCAGAGCCAGCAGTACATTATCGACGACTGGCAGCGGAAGTATGACGCGATGGCGAAGGTGCTGGACGAGCAGGTGCAGCAGAAAGCGACCCAGGCCAGCTATGAACTGGCGGACGACATCCAGCAATCCTCTACCCAGGACATTGAGCGGGCCAAAGAAGGGCTGGGCGGCGTAGGCCGTGTGCTGGTGGACGCAGGCGCTTCCATGACCCAGACAGCGCTGGACACAGCGGCCAACGCCCTGCTGGGAACGCCGGGCAGCATGGGAGCTTTTGCCATGCGTGCGTTCGGCGGCGGAACGCAGCAGGCCCGGCAGGACAACCCCAACTCCACCCTGGAGCAGCAGGTGCTCTATGGCACGGCCTCCGCCGCAAAGGAAGTCTTTACGGAGAAGATGTTCAACATCGCCCTGCCGTTCAGCCATGCCTATGGCGGCGGCGCATTGGACGACGCCGGGGAGCGGGGCATCCGCTCTGCTGTGAACCGCTTCGCAAAGACGGACGCGGGCAAGCGCGTGCTGGGCGGAGCGCTGACCTTCGGAGCCGGAGCGGTCGGTGAGGGACTGGAGGAGTTCGTCGGAGACTGGATGGAGTGGCAGATGCCCCGCATCTACGGCGGAGACGCGGCCAGTGCCGGAGAGACGCTGGAAAACTCCCTGTATGACTTCCCTGTGGGCGAGGCCTCCGGGATGGGTCATGCCG
>OCAD01000675.1_pt1 | contig 19278 bp, 17 predicted proteins | sample 1538261 | NCBI WGS metagenome assembly OCAD01 (sample SAMEA2580261, study PRJEB22360) | human gut metagenome | biome: human gut; feature: human-associated habitat; material: faeces | place: Denmark | collected 2008/2010
ATTTTTAATAATTTATTTATAAACCATTAATAATAACTGCAATGAAAAAATTAACAAAGAAAAATTTAAGCGAACTGGCGAAAACAATGCCGGTAATTGAAGAGTCCTTGCAAATGAGCTATGTTGGGGGAGGAAATGGAACATCAGCCAACCCTTATACCAAAGTGGAATTCGATAGTATGCTTAGTAATGACAACTGGAACGGTGGTTATGTAGAGGGAATGGGATATGTGGCTCCCAATACGTATATTTATGGGAATTCAGTATACTGGGGATCGGTATCACAAGATTATTATACATTTCCAGATTATGTCACTTCTCTTTCTTCGGATGGACTAAATCAAATGGCGGAATCATTGGCAGGTGCAATACCAGGAATGGGTTCTTATACCGCTTATTTATCTCAAGAGTTAGGTGATATGAGTAGAGAGATTCAATCTGAACTGTTAAAAAAAGGATATAATGGTTCTTCTTCATTCACAATTGTTCGTACGTATATGGGAAGTTCTGTTAAATTTTCTGTATATAACGCGAATAATGGAGAACTTATAACTTCCAAAACGATTAATATGTTCGGATTTTGGCAGTAATCGTTCGGATGGGTAATAAAATAGAGGAATACATTCCTAATTCATTGTGCCGGATTTCTCTATAAAGACCTTTGCCAGGGCTTTGAAGATTTGGAATATTTGAGTTGTTAATATTAACAATAACCTTGTTTATTTTATGAAAACAAAATTGCCGTTATTACTATTATTTTTCGTATTGTTTTTATTCAAATGTGATTTAAAAGCTGATCCCGGCCATAAAAGCCCTTTAGAATATAGGTGGGTTAATCATCCGCTGGATTTCTATCTGAATGTGACCGTAGACAGTACCACTACTCCCCATTCATTGTTATTTGAAACAATGTATGAAAAAAAAGGAATTGCAAGCTTTTTACTACCTATCTATCAACTGGAGAAGAATAGCCTTACTTTTGAGATTAAGATCAGATATAAAACGGAAAATTGCGAGAATCTATTCTTGGCAATTACCTCTGTCGGCGATTGTGAGAACATAAATTCCATTGATACCATTCAACTGAACGCGACCCAAGATTGGAAGGAGTGTACGCGGATTTTGAAAACAAAGAAAGCATATTTTTTAAATATATCTGTTGGGGCTGTCGGCTACGGCCAACGCAAGGGCAAGATATGGATTTCTGATTTAGAGGTGCTGGGTGATGGAAAAGCAATCGGGGACAACCCCCAACAGGAATATAAAAAAGAAGATATTCATTTGAAAGCAACCGATCTGATTCATTGGAATAACAAAGAGTATGACAACCTTCCTTTCTTAAATAAGAAAATACTTGGGCTTGGAGAAACGGCGCATGGCACAGAAACGATGAACGACATCGGCATTGAAATTTCAAAGGAACGGATTCTGAAACACCAATGTCGGTTTATTTTGCTCGAAATTCCGTTGGAATTTTCCCTTTACATCAATAGATACGTGCAAAATGACAAAAATTTTAAATTTGAATATATTTCAGAACGTTTTGAACCATACCTGTTTTCCGACTCCATCTTATCCTTTATCCGGTGGATTAAAGAATATAATTCGGCGCATAATCAAAAAATCTCTATTTTGGGATTTGATTTAAATACCACACCACTATTGAGCAGAGCAGATTTATTTAATTTTTTCTATAACCTGAAGTCGGGCGGGCATGTCGAAGAAATTGATACCATTTGTGAATCTTTACTGGACAGCAAAACCTCTTTTGAGAAAATTATTTCTAAGTTCGACAAAAGCATCCGTTTAGCAGATTGTTTGGATAAAGGCGAATTGAAATTGATACACCGATGCCTGGAGATAACAGGACGGAGTTCAAGCAGCTATTTCCGATTTGTTGAAAGGGATAGATATATGAATGATATCGTAACATTCATTATTGACCATTTTCTCAATACCAATGAAACCGTCACTCTCTTTGGACATTTGGGGCATCTCAACTACAAAGGCAATAGAGTAGAGCTAACGGATTATTTTTCCTTAGGATATTACCTGAAGAGCAGATATGCAAAGAATTATTCATGTATTGGATTGATCACTAACCGAGGCACTGCAATGCTTCCGGTATCCGCTACAAACGGTGGAGTAACAAAGTTGGAACAGGCACCGCAGGGAAGTTTGGAATTTCAAGTAAACAAATTGAAAATGGACTCGGTTTATTTGTCAATGAGCAAGTTTACTTGTTCGGATGTATTCCTATTAAGAGAGTTAGGTTCCGGTTTTTCCCAAAATAAGAAAATCATTCCGAATCAATTCCAGTATATGATCCCGAAGTCAAGAATGGAAGGCGTTATTTTTACAAAAGAATCAGTCAATTTCATGAAAGGGAAAGAATTTTTCAAAAAAAATATGAACGTTGAAGTTGTTACAATGAGGTTTTATATAAAAGCATTAGAAAAACTAACTCAAAAAAAAATAGATCTCAATATATGAATATTGCATTTTTAACAACATTAAATCCGGCTGATATAAATAATTGGTCGGGAACGACATTTCATTTGTTTCACGCTCTAAGCAGAAAGCATCATGTAAAAGTGATTGGACAGAATACCCTTCCTCAGGCAGCGTATTTTACCAAAGATAATTGTATTAAAAAAAATCCATTAGAGAACTATGTTTCTGTTTTCGGGAAATTATGTACCGAACAATTGACGAATTATGATCTTGTGTTTTTTGGAGATTTATATTTAGCTCCTTTTCTGGATGTAAATGTTCCGGTCGTGCATCTTAGTGATGTGACATACCACTCATTCCAAAGCTACTTAAACCCACTAAAGAATGAAGAACAGATAAAGAAAATAGAAATGATGGAGAAGAAATTATTGAATAAATATACTGCCATCATTTATAGTTCGGAATGGGCAAAGCAAAGTACAATAAATTATTATGATATAGAGCCGGGTAAAATTCATGTAGTGGAATTTGGGGCAAATATCCCTACTCCTTCAGACTATAAAATAGATATACAGACAGATATTTGTAATTTAGTCTTTATCGGAAAAAATTGGCAGAAAAAAGGTGGAGATAAAGTTTTAGGGGCATATAGAAAGCTTAAATCCGATGGATTTCGATGTACGCTTACGATTATTGGTTCTATTATTCGGGAACCTTATGATGAAGATGAAAATTTAGTTATAATTCCTTATTTAGATAAATCCCAACCGGAACATTTGGAAAGATTTTGTAATATCTTGCAGGAAGCTCATTTTTTAGTACTTCCTACAGAGTTCGACGCATTTGGAATTGTGTTTTGTGAAGCATCGGCTTATGCCGTACCCAGCATTGCCGCCAATGTGGGTGGAGTGAGTCAACCGGTACGTGAAGGGAAAAACGGGTATTTGCTCATGCCGGATGCTACAGCTGAAGATTATGCTGAGAAAATAAAGTCGGTTTTCGCTGACAAAGAAAACTATCTGAAACTCCGGATGTCATCGCGGCAAGAATTTGAAACCCGTCTTAATTGGGAGGTATGGAGCGAGAAAGTAAATAAAATATTGGAAGAAATTGTAGAAGAACATCATAAGAATAATGGGAACAAACAACAGTGATTTTTATCTGCCTGTATATGTCATCAACCTTAAAGAGCGCACGGAACGGCGGCAACATATAGAGGAACAGTTTCAAGGGAGGGTAGAGTTTGCTCTCCATTGGATAGAGGCAATCGAACATTCCATTGGAGCAGTTGGATTATGGCAAAGCATGCTAAAGGCTGTACAAACAGCTATCGACAAAAGGGATGATATCATGATCATTTGCGAAGACGACCATATATTTACCCCCGCATATAACAAAGATTATTTGTTTGCCAATATAATAGGAGCAAACGCTCAAGGTTCCGAGTTACTTTCGGGAGGTGTCGGAGGATTTGGCACAGCGGTACCAGTGGACACAAATCGCTATTGGATGGATTGGTTTTGGGCTACGCAATTTATCATTTCCTGTTCTTTATTTTTAAGCCGCTATTTCAAAAGATATTAGACTATGACTTCAAAGACACTGATACGGCAGATGGAGTTTTATCTGTCCTTGCTAAAGATAAGATGACTATCTATCCGTTCATCTCCGTTCAAAAAGATTTTGGCTATTCGGACGTAACCGTTTATAATGGGACTCCGGGGATGATAAGCAACTATTTTTCTCAGGCGAACTACCGCTTGAGAATGATTCATCATGTTAGTCATAAATTTAAAGAACAGGCAAAAAGATGAATTCAAGAATACAAAAGCAGGAACAACCTATATGTTCACCAAAAATTATTTTGCCTAATCCGAACAAAAAATCTGATGTGATTGCCAGATCTGAGGAAGTACAAGCCATTATTGACCGTATGCCCACCTACTGGGCAAAATGGGTGATACTATGCGTAGGGGTACTGATGGGAATGATCATATTACTTGGTTTTTTGATACAGTATCCCGATACGGTAGACGGACAAATATCAGTAACCGCAAATGCAGCACCGGTACGTTTGGTCGCTAACAGTAACGGACGGATTACGTTATTTCAACCCAATAAAGCATTACTGCATAAAAACGATGTGATTAGTTGTATTGAAAGTGGTGCGGATTACAAACATATTTTATGGATTGATTCTTTTTTGAAGACACTTAGTGACAAAAGCACAATTCGTGTTGCATTGCCCGATACGCTGTTGCTTGGGGAAGTCAGTTCCGCATACAATTCCTTTTTACTTTCCTTTTTACAATATGAGCGGTTACTTACTTCTGACATTTATTCAACCATGCGACAAAAATTGCAACAACAAATTATTTCTGACGAAGCAGTCATTGCTAATTTTAATAATGAGCTGCGATTAAAAAAACAAATATTGGATAACTGAGTAAGGACAGTATATTGCTGTCGATGAAAGGAATAAGCGAACAAGAATACCAGCAAAAGTTCTCGACACATCTTTCTTTAAAAGAATCACAATTAAATTTGCAAAGTAACCGACAGATGAAACAATCGGAAATAAGTCGTAATCAATTGGAAATACAGCGTATCTGTTTGGAAGAAACTGAGGCTAAAGAGAAAGCCTATTCCGATTATATTACTCGGAAGAATGAACTTTCAAATGCCATTAAACTCTGGAAAGAGCATTATTTGCAATATGCGCCTGTAGAAGGGGAGTTAGAATATCTTGGTTTCTGGCGGAACAATCGTTTTGTACAGTCTGGGCAGGAGCTATTCTCCATCATTCCCGATAAAACTAACATCTTGGGTGAAGTAGTGATACCTTCTTTCGGTGCAGGAAAAGTAGAAGTTGGGCAAACAGTAAACGTAAAAATGGACAACTATCCATATGATGAATATGGATTACTGAAGGGAGTGGTGAAATCTGTTTCACGCATTACCAACAAGATAAAAACTCAAAATGGAGACATGGATACTTATCTGGTAATCATATCTTTTCCCGATGGTACATTAACTAACTTTGGGAAAATATTACCCCTCGATTTTGAAACAAAAGGTACAGTTGAGATTATCACCAAACGAAAACGTTTGATTGAAAGACTATTTGATAATTTAAAATCAAAAGGAGAAAAATAAGAATATGCTACTCCACCGTTTTCCCGTAGAATACCAAATGGATTCGCAAGACTGCGGACCCGCATCCCTTAAAATTATTGCTAAGCATTTTGGTAAGTTTTACTCATTGCAGTTCATGCGTGACCGTTGCGGCATTACCAAAGAAGGTGTATCGCTACTTGATCTAAGTACCGGGGCAGAAAGTATCGGGCTGCGAACGCTTGCCATAAAATGTACCATTGATGATGTGGTGAACAGCATTCCGTTTCCTGCAATTGTGTTTTGGAATGACAGTCATTTCATCGTGGTATATCATTCTGATAGGAAATACATATGGGTCTCGGATCCAGCAAAAGGACGCATAAAATACACGCATGAAGAATTTCGAAAGGGTTGGTATCAAAGGGATGAAAGCCAAGGTGTATTACTTGCCGTGGAACCAACTACTGATTTTAAGAATAGTAAAGCTGAACAAGAACAGAAGAGAAACAGCTTTTCGAGCATTATTAAATATTTTTTTCCATATAAAAAGAGCTTCGGGTTAATATTTATTATTATGCTCGTTGTTACTGTCTTACAAGGTATGTTACCATTTATCTCTAAAGCGGTGATTGATGTCGGCATTAAAACTTCGGATAGGAACTTTATTAATATGGTACTGATAGGGAATATCTGTATCTTGTTGAGTGTAATGATTTTCAATGTGTTGAGGGATTGGATCTTATTGCATATCACGGCGCGGGTAAATATTGCTTTGATTTCTGACTACTTGATAAAATTGATGAAGCTACCTGTTACTTTCTTTGAGAATAAGCTGCTGGGCGATATTTTGCAACGGGCACAAGATCATGAACGTATACGCAGTTTCATTATGAATAATTCTTTGGCATTGATATTTTCAACGCTTACATTTGCCGTCTTTAGTATTATTTTATTGATTTACAATTCTATAATTTTCTATATATTTTTATCAGGATCGGTTCTGTACGTTTGTTGGGTGTTACTGTTTTTGAGCATACGTAAAAAACTGGATTGGGAATATTTTGAACTTTTGTCCAAAAACCAAAGCTATTGGGTGGAAACCGTTTCGACCATACAGGATATCAAAATCTACAATTATGACAAGTACCGGCGGTGGAAATGGGAAGAAATTCAGGCACGGCTTTATCATGTCAATAAGCGTGTTCTTGCCATAACCAATGCTCAAAATCTGGGTGCCCAATTTATAGAAAATATCAAAAATATGGCTATCGTGTTTTTCTGTGCTATGGCGGTTATCAAAGGTGAAATAACATTTGGAATAATGATTTCTACACAATTTATTATTGGTATGCTCAATGGTCCGCTTGTGCAATTTATTAATTTTGTGGTATCAGCGCAATATGCCAAAATCAGTTTCTTACGCATCAACGAGATTCGTCAGTTGGAAAATGAGGATGAATTACTTTCTATTGGCAGTACAACCATCCGGAAAGAAAAACGATTCTATTAGAGAATATACATTTTCAATACACGCCTAACTCTCCTTTGGTTCTGCGTAATATTTACTTACAAATACCGGAAAATAAAATCACGGCAATTGTGGGAGGAAGTGGTAGTGGTAAGTCAACTCTTCTGAAACTATTGGTTCGGCTTTATAAACCCAGCCATGGAGAAATAAAAATGGACAAGATGAATGTAAGTGCCATTAATCTACGCCAATGGAGAAACATGTGTGGTGTGGTAATGCAAGATGGAAAAATATTCAGTGATACCATCTTGAATAATATTGTATTAGATGATGAACAAATTAATTATACGCGTTTGAGGGAAGTTTGTCGTATCGCTCAGATTGAGGATGAGATAAACGCGATGCCCAAGGGTTTTGAAACGACTATTGGAGAAACCGGACGCGGGTTGAGTGGAGGACAAAAGCAGCGTTTGTTGATTGCTCGTGCGCTGTATCGGGATCCGAAATTTCTCTTTATGGACGAAGCCACAAACTCTTTGGATTCAATAAATGAACGAAAAATTGTGAATGCCTTGAACAATGCATTTGAACAGCGTACTGTTGTTGTTATTGCTCACAGGCTTAGTACCATTCGTAATGCTGATCAAATTGTGGTGTTGGACAAAGGTTTTATCGTTGAGACCGGAACTCATGAAATATTGATGGAGAAAAAGGGGCATTATTTTGAGTTGGTTTCTTCACAGGTACAAGATTAACGGAGAATATCCGGGAGCGTGTATCAGAAGTCACTGCCATAACACACTTATAAGATAATATGAATTTGAGAATAACCTATTACTCAAAGTATAGGAAATGAATCTGGAAGGATACATTACAATTGTCCGCTTTCTACCAACAGTATCACTCGTTCGGTTAACTTATCTTCTCCTTCGGGGTCATATTGTTTTTTCAAACTGGCTCCGAAAAGAGCGGCAAATGTTTGATAGAATCCTGCTTTAAAAGGTCCCATAAATGCTTTTACCAGTTCATAAGAACTTTGATGGCTTTGCCGGTCTATCAGCTTTATCAACAGTTTGCCTTGTGCAAAAGAGAGCTTTTTCATTCGTGGAGTATATTGCTCCTTCAATCCTTTTTCCACCCGTTTGATATGACGTTGGCGGGCTTTTTCGTTGGGCAGGGTCTGTAAGTATTCGTAAGTTTCAATGATGGTGCGGTTAATTTCTCTGGCAATAGGATACACTTTCTTCACATTTCTCACCAATTTATAATATTCCATCTGCTCTTTTCTGTTTCTGAATTTTAAAGGCTTGAATATATGAATGGTCGGAATCTGGAAAGCCGGGATTGTATCACCATTATACACACACATAGGTACCAGGTATCCACCGAGATTTGTTTTTTCCTGTGCCAGTGATTCGGAAGAAAACAATAAGGCGATAGATAACATCAAAAGTCCTATGGTAAGCCTCATATTCATTTTGCAAAAATAAAGGATTAAATTTATATTAATGGTTTTCCTTGCAGCATTAACCTATTTAAATTATCTTCGACAATTCGTTTGCTATTTAAAACACAATAACCACACTCGATATGAACGAAAGCATATCTATATTGAGTATATTCCTACTTGTTAATATGACGTTGATAACTTCTACTTGCCATGCTCAGAATCGTTCGGATTATCCTTGGGAAGAGATGATGGAAAACTTGTCTATATCCGATGAAGAAGGAGATACACGTAATTGGGAGAATGAATTGGAGGAATTAACCGATCTTGTTAACAACCCTGTTAATATAAACTCTGCCACTAAAGAGCAGTTACAGCGGTTTCCTTTTCTTAATGATGTTCAGATTGAGAATTTACTTGCGTACATTTATATTCACGGATCGATGCAGACTGTCTATGAACTTCAGTTAGTGGAGGAGTTGGATCGGCAGACTATTCAATATCTGCTTCCTTTTGTCTGTGTAGAGCCTGTTGATAAGAAAGAGTCTGTTACGTTAAAGCAGATTTTAAAATATGGAAAACATGAAGCGGTGACTCGTATGGATGTGCCTTTGTATAAGCGTAAGGGATACGAGAAAAATTACTTGGGTCCTGCTGTTTATAACTCGGTGAAATATGGCTTTCACTATCAGGAAAAGGTTTATGCAGGTATAGTTGCCGAGAAAGATAGCGGCGAACCTTTCGGAGCTTTACATAATAAGCAGGGATACGATTACTACTCTTTCTATCTACTTCTTCATGATATAGGAATACTGAAAACTGGAATTGTAGGAAACTATCGGTTGAACTTCGGTCAGGGACTGGTACTCGGACAAGGTTCTATGTTTGGAAAAACAGCTTATTCTTCGTCTTTCACTTTCAGGAGTACAGGTATACGCAGACATACTTCTACCGACGAATATAATTATTTCCGTGGGAGTGGCATAGCTCTAAAATGGAAACAATGGACACTTTCCGTATTTTATTCACATCGTTCGTTGGATGGAGTGATAAAAGGCGGTGAAATTACCTCGATTTATAAAACAGGTTTACACCGAAGCGAAAAGGAAGCTGATAAAATGAATCAATTGACTATGCAGATGAGCGGAGGAAATATCAGTTATACCGGAAATAGTTATCAACTGGGTATAACCGGTGTTTACTACTGTTTTAACAGGTCTTATGAACCGGAACTTAAAGACTATTCAAAATACAACCTACATGGTCGTTCTTTTTATAATCTGGGTATGGATTATAAATATCGTTTTCATCGTTTTTCTATACAAGGAGAAGCAGCTTTGGGGATCAGTGGTATGGCTTTTATGAATCAGGTGCTTTATTCTCCTTTACAAGATATCCGGTTGATGTTGGTTCACCGTTATTATTCCCATGATTATTGGGCTATGTTTGCTCATTCATTTAGTGAAGGAAGTAGTGTTCAGAATGAAAACGGATGGTATCTGGCTGCTTCTGTAAATCCTTTCAACCGTTGGACATTTTTTGTTTCTGCCGATCTGTTTTCTTTTCCGTGGTGGAGGTACCGGATAAGTAAGGCCTCGAAAGGAGTGGATCTGCTCTTTCAGGCAAATTACGTTCCGTCGAAAACGGTTGATATGTATGTGAATTACCGTTATAAACAAAAAGAACGTGATGTGACCGGTACGCAGGGAAAAGTGATTCTGCCCACCTATCATCACCGGCTGCGTTATCGATTGAACTATTTACCCTGCTCTTCGTTATCTCTCCGGACAACAGTCGATTATAATCATTTTCATTCATCCGGAAAAACGGCTGGACAAGGTTATCAACTGACGCAGACGGCTGGATGGAAACTTCCCTGGTTGCCTCTGACAGCAGAATTGCAAGGTAGCTATTTTCATACAGACGATTATGATTCACGCATTTATATCTACGAGAAAGGGTTGCTGTATTCTTTTTATACTCCATCTTTTCAGGGAGAAGGTGTTCGCTTGGCTATTCATTTTCGCTATGATATGAACAAGCATTGGACAGCAATTGCCAAGCTCGGACAAACCACATATTTTGATCGTGATGAAATAGGTTCCGGCAACGACTTGATCAGGGGAAATAAAAAAACGGATGTACAAATGCAGCTGCGTCTAAAGTTTTAGTAATTTTGTAGAAATTCAAAACAGTTTCTAAGATTGAACGATTAAACAGAATTAAGTATGACTATTATTTTTCCTTCTCCTATATTCGGACCGGTTCATTCACGTCGGTTAGGGGTCTCACTTGGAATAAATTTGCTTCCTTCCGACGGAAAAGTATGTTCTTTCGATTGCATTTATTGTGAATGTGGTTACAATGGTGAACATCGTCCTAAATCTTCATTACCGACCCGCGAAGAAGTCCGTATGGCTCTGGAAGAGAAATTAAAAGAGATGAAAAGCAACGGACCTGCTCCCGACGTACTGACTTTCGCCGGAAACGGTGAGCCGACTGTTCATCCTCACTTTCCGGAGATTATCGAGGATACACTTGCTTTGCGTGATGCTTACTTTCCGGATGCAAAGGTGAGTGTGCTCAGTAATGCTACTTTTATTAACCGTCCGGCTGTATTCGATGCGTTGAACAGGGTGGATAATAACATTTTAAAGTTGGACACGGTGGATGAAGAGTATATCCGGACTGTAGATCGTCCGAACGGACGATACGATCTGAATGGAACAGTCGGACTTTTAAAAGCTTTTAAAGGTAATTGCATCGTGCAGACTATGTTTATGAAAGGAAAATATAAGGGGAAAGATGTGGATAATACTTCTGACAAGTATGTACTTCCCTGGTTGAAAGTTGTAAAGGATATTGCCCCAAGACAGGTGATGATTTATACGATCGATCGGGAAACTCCCGATCAGGACTTGCAAAAAGCTACTCATGAAGAGTTGGATCGTATTGTGGCTCTTCTCACGAAAGAAGGACTTTCGGCATCTGCTTCTTATTGAGAATTATTCTTAAACGTATCATTTATAAAAAAGATTTGGATATGATGAAACCAATTGCTGTCAACCAACTTAGTGATAATTTCTTTGAAACCATCAGTAAAGAATGGATGTTGGTAACTGCCGGTAATAAAGATGCTTTTAATACCATGACTGCCAACTGGGGTGGTATCGGATTTCTGTGGAATAAACCGGTTGTTTATGTTTTCATTCGTCCGGAAAGATATACGTTCGGCTTTATGGAGAAAAGTGATTATTTTACTCTTTCTTTTTTAGGGGAGGAGAATAAAAGTATTCATAAAATATGTGGTTCTAAGTCGGGACGTGAGGTGGATAAGATCAAGGAGACCGGATTGAAACCGATGATTACCGATAAAGGCAACGTTCTGTTCGAACAAGGAAGGTTGAGTCTGGAATGCCGGAAATTATATACTGATGTGTTGCGGAAAGAAAACTTTCTGGATCCGTCTGTGTATGAACAATGGTATACTACACATGGAGGTTTGCATCATGTGTATGTGGCGGAGATTACGAGTGCATGGATAAAAGATTAATCTTAATAGCTTAATTTATGAAAAACAATTGTCTGATATGTTCCTTATTGTTTGCTTCGGGAATTCAGAATGCTTGGGGAACTCAAATAACAGACCGTAAAGCGAATCCTGATCAAGCGAAACCCAATATAATTCTGATTATGTGTGATGATATGGGGTTTTCTGATTTATCGTGTTATGGCGGAGAAGTACACACACCACATATTGATTTTCTGGCGGAAAACGGGATACGTTTCAGTCAATTTAAAAATACGGGACGCAGTTGCCCCAGCCGGGCGGCTTTGCTGACAGGTAGATATCAACACGAAGTAGGTATGGGCTGGATGACTGCTGTGGATGAACATCGTCCGGGATACAGAGGACAGATATCGGACCGGTATCCTACAATCGCAGAGGTATTTCGTGAAAATGGGTACCACACTTATATGAGCGGTAAATGGCATGTTACCGTTGAAGGAGCATTTACCCAACCTAATGGAAGCTATCCAGTTGAACGGGGATTTGAGAAATATTACGGTTGCCTTTCGGGAGGGGGCAGCTATTATACTCCCAAACCGGTATTTTCGGGTTTGCAGCGCATTACGGAGTTTCCGAAAGACTATTATTATACCACAGCCATAACCGATTCTGCCGTTAGTTTTATCCGTCAACATCCGGTTGATGAACCTATGTTCATGTATTTGGCTCACTATGCTCCTCATCTGCCCCTTCAGGCTCCAAAAGAGAGAGTAGAGGCTTGTCGGGAAAAGTATAAAGCGGGATATGACGTATTGCGTAAACAACGCTTCGAACGCATCCGTTGCAATGGCTTAATCGACATTGAAGGAGAACTTCCGGTATTTGAAAAAGAGTTTGGAGGAAAACGTCCCGCATGGAATAGTCTTACTCCGCAGCAGCAGGAACGATGGATTACGGAAATGGCTACTTATGCTGCCATGATTGAAATTATGGACGATGGTATCGGAGAAGTAATAAAAGCCACTAAGGAAAAAGGTATATTTGATAATACCATATTTTTATTCTTAAGTGATAACGGTGCTACCAATGAAGGCGATATGATCACGCAATTGCGTGCAGATTTGAGTAATACTCCATTTCGCAGTTATAAGCAATGGTGTTTTCAGGGAGGTACGAGTGCTCCTCTGATTATCATGTACGGAGGCGGACAACCTGATGGAAAAAAGGGAGCGGTTCGTCACGAATTTACACATATTATCGATCTTTTTCCCACTTGCCTGGATATGGCTTCTATTGAATATCCCCGGGAATTTCGAAATCATGCCATTGATGCTCCTGGAGGCAGAACGATTCTTCCGGCGTTGAAAGGAAAGAAATTATCGAAAAGAGATTTGTTTTTTGAACATCAAACCTCCTGTGGCATTATATCCGGAGACTGGAAGTTGGTTCGGGCTAATGGTAAGCAGCCGTGGGAACTGTTTAACCTGTTACAAGATCCGTTTGAACAGAACGATTTATCTGCCCGTTACCCGGATAGAGTGAAAACATTGGAAAAAAAGTGGAATCAATGGGCAGAAAAACAACAGGTATTTCCTTTTGAATACAGACCATGGACTAAGCGTATCAATTATTATAAATCCCTGTATCCCGATCAATCCGGAAAGGATTTATGATCCCAACCGTTATTCCAGACCATGAAGATGTGTTGAAAACACCACAAATTTCACAGATTTAATAATCATTTCTATGTTAATCTGTGAAATTTGCGGTAGCGGACTATAGTAATTTTTTTCTTTTCAGATACATCCAATATCCTGTGACAGGTAATGAAGTTCCTATCAGGGCAGTGATAAAAGTGACGATCTTTGAAAACATTCCCGCATAGGTGCCAAAATGTAAAGCACGTACTATTTTCCAGATAGGTGCTCCGCGTTTTACTTCCGCATCAAAGATAAAACTTACGATGTCTCTGTACCATTGAAATGACCACATCAATCCGGTGAGTGCACATACTAATAAGATAAGTGCTGCATATAATCCCAGTACAGAGTGTAAATCGAACATTAACCTTCTTCTGCCTTTTTGATGTTCTATAATCAACCGGCTTTTCTTCCACTTGCGCGGCCAGTATACTGTAAGTCCGCTGATCAGGATAAAGATGAAAAAAAGGGTAGAAATACCTACAATCATTTTACCTGTCGTACGGGTATCATCCATAAGCCACCGATGGAGCTTCATCACGATCATCAAAGGACTTTCCCGGATGGAATCATATCCCATTATTGTCAGAAGCTCTTCTTTGAATACAAGGATGGCGCCTGTAAAACAAATGATGCTGATCAGGATCCCTGCCGGTAGTGAAAGCCATAAGTGAATGTAACGGCAATATTTTTTTATCTTCATTTAAAAATGGTAAGAGATTACTGCTGAGAAATTACGTGGATCGATCTGATTGATATAACCTCCGCGATAATACGAATTGTATCCTAATGCATCGAACAGGTTGTTCAGGTATACACGGGCAGTAAACTTGTGGATACTATAGGCCAGCTGGGCGTTTATTGTAGTATAACCGGGCATGTCAAAAGGCTTTTCGTTGGTCATGGAGCCGTGTCCGTCCGGCTTGATTGCAAAATCATTAACAGGACGTTTACCTACGAAATAGACTCCTATACCGGCTGATAGTCTTTTTAATACTCCTTTGTCGAATCGATATTGAATCCATCCGTTAGCAGTATGTTTCGGGGTATTCATCGGGGCTGAACCATTTTTAAAGGCCGGGCTGTTTTCGTATTTTGCATCCAGATAAGCGTAACCCATCATTACTTGGAGGTTTTCAAGTATACTTCCGCTTAATTCGGTTTCAATACCTTTTCTTTTCAGACTTCCCGCTTTATCAAAATAACCGGTAGGTTGAGTAGTTCCCGGATGATAAGTACTATAAGAGAGGTTTTTAGTAAGGATATCGAAATATGTCAGGTTAAAGCGCAGGCGGTTATTCAGCCAATCGGACTTGATGCCCACTTCAAACTGGCGGGTCTTCGACGGACCTATTTCATCTCCGTTCTCCATTCGTCTGGCTGCATGGAGAAGGCTGGTAGTAGTTGTATATGAACCGAACAAATTAATGTTCTTTATCGGAGTCAGCATGATGCCTAACATCGGATTCCAGGCATCTCCGGTAGTGGGACCTGCACTTGTGCCGTCCTGACTGCTGATATAACTGTATCTCAGTCCCAGGATAGCCTTTATATACTTATTAAAAGTCATTACTTCCTGTGCCATTATTCCATAACTTGAAGAATTGGATTCTACTGGGGTTTCGGGAACAAATTTAACCGCAACAGGTAGCACATTCGAGATGCTCGGGGCCAGTACGTTGATAGTGTCTATGTTGACAGGGGTATAATTGGTGATCGACAGATCGGTGTTTTTGTAGTCGAATCCTAATTGGAATGTATGTTTAACAGGGCCGGTGAAAATATCTCTGCCGATAAAGTCAAGCTGGAAAGTTGAGTTGCGGTCATCGCGTAATGAACGTGAAATCGTTCTTCTACGCATGTTATATTCTTTATTGACTACGGTTTTTACGGAAGTACTTGTATTATCCACTTTATATGAAGAGCCGAAATATGCTGCCCGCACACTGATATTATCTGTCAGCTGGCGGGTGATGCGTGCGGCATAAGTCAGCGTCTTGTTGTTTACATTATCGTTTTTGAATCCCAGGAATTTGTTGTGTGGCATGTCGTACAGATTCTCTTCCGTATCTTTCGATAGATTGACTGAACTGGTATAAGGAGTACGGTTATCATTCAGATAATCCATTTCTATGGTAACGCTTGTTTTGTCATCCGGACGCCATTCTAATGAAGGGTTGATGTATACGCGATTGGAATGGATGACCGGACGATAATTATCCGAACGTTCGAAGGCACCGTTCATACGGAAAGCGATCGTCTGATTTTTATCCAGAACGGACTGTACGTCAAATGTGGGGCGGAACAATCCCCAGCTGCCTGCCCGCAAAGATACTTCTCCTTCATTGGTGAACTTGGGTGTTTTGGTTACTACGTTGATTACTCCGCCTGCACTTCCGAGGTCGTTTCCGATACCTTGTGTGACGGCTGCGGAACCTTTGATGACCTGTATGCTTTCTACTCCCTGCATTTCGGATAAAGCAGAGCCGGTACGGAAATCGGAATCTATCCGGACTCCATTCTTTAAAATAGGTACTCCCCGGTATCCGCGGATGGACATGCTTTCTCTTACTCCGCCATACGATCCGAAAAGAGTAACTCCGGGTACATTTCTTGCGACATCGGTTACGGTAAGTGCCCCCTGTTCGGTAATCGATTTTTCTGAGATTACAGAAATACTCTGTATCTGTTCACTGGGACGTAAAGGCATGCGGGTGATGGCATCCAGTTTTTTCGGTTGTTTATATCGTTCTCCGAACACTTCTACAGTCGATAGTAAATTATCGTCCGGTAAGAGCGTAAACGAGAGTTGCGCTACACTTCTCGAGGTGAGATCGACTGTACGGGTTTGAGTGGCATATCCTACAAAGCTGACATTTATCTTGTAAACTTTACGTGCCAGATTACGCAGAATAAATCGGCCTTCACTATTGGTTGTTGTTCCGATGGTGGTACCTTCTATTTGGACAGTGGCCGAAGCCAATGGCGTATCAGTTTCGTCATAGACTACTCCACGGATGGCAGGGACTCTATCGACAGACTCTGGTTCTGTGGCAAAAAGTAACGATGGGAATATTAGTAAAACTAATAAAAGCAGGGTACTATAAATTTGCTTCATACATTTAACAGCATTAAATTAATATTAAAATTTAGCGAGCCGCAAAGGTATGTGTACCTGAAAGAGTCTACAATACCTATAAAAAGGTATAATGCAATGTGGAATCCATAGAATTGGTGAGTTATATAATAAAGAAAGCGGATGAAAGTGATGATTTATTCACTTCCATCCGCTTCGTGTGTGCAGATAGTATCAGATGATTAATTTATAATTTCTTTGGCTCTGTCCAACGCTACATTTATATTCGGGCAGATGTTTTGTTTTCCCAGTAATTCATAGAAGCCCGACTTCTCAAGGGTTTTGTGTACTTTCTCGTTTACTCCCGAGAGTACGATAGTGATCTTTTCCTTTTGAGACATTTTACAAAGGCTGGTCAGGTTGTGAATACCGGTCGAATCGATGAATGGAACTTTACGCATGCGGATGATGCGTACTTTAGGACGGTCACCCAATTGTGCCATTGTTTCTTCAAATTTGGTGGCAATACCAAAAAAGTACGGACCATTAATTTCATATACCTCCACGCCGGCAGGGATTATCAGATGCTCTTCGCATACGGCAATGTCCAGTTCGTCATTCGGATCGATTTCATCTTTGATGACAGATATCTCGGTTGTTTCCATCACACGTCGCATAAACAGGATACAGGCGATCACCAAACCTACTTCGATGGCAATAGTCAGATCGAATATAATGGTGAGGAAGAAGGTGATCAGCAATACGGTCACATCCGATTTGGGATTCTTCAGCAATGCTTTGAATGTACGCCACTCACTCATATTATATGATACGATGACTAATACGCCTGCCAGGCAGGCCATTGGGATGTATTGCGCCAGAGGCATCAGAAACAGGAGGATCAGCAATAAAACTATAGCATGAATGATACCGGCTACCGGTGTTTTACCGCCATTATTGATATTAGTCATTGTGCGGGCAATGGCTCCGGTTGCGGGGATGCCACCAAATAACGGTGTGATCAGATTGGCTGTTCCTTGTGCGATCAGTTCGGTATTTGAATCGTGTTTATCTCCTGTCACACCGTCGGCTACGGTTGCCGATAGTAATGATTCGATAGCTCCCAATACAGCGATTGTAATGGCCACCGGGAATAAATCCTTGATGGCTTCCCAGTTGAGGGTGGGTATGGCTGCTTCGGGCAATTCTGATTTGATGGTAAAACGATCGCCAATGGTATCGATGGAATCAATGCCGGCATATGTCTTTAATACATATACTCCTATCGTTACCACAATAATAGCAATAAGAGAACCCGGTATCTTTTTCGAAAACCGCGGAGTAATGGCAATAATGATGATGCTGAGAATACTTACGACAGCGTTCCACCAGTTGACTGTGTCGAAATGCCGGAAATAGATCATACATTTTCCGATAAAGTCTCCCGGAACTTTCTCTCCACCGAAATTCAATCCGAATATGTCAGCAATCTGGGTTGTAAAAATAGTGACGGCTATACCGCTGGTAAAGCCTACAATGATCGGATAGGGAATAAATTTAATAATCGCTCCCAATTTAAATACTCCTAATAGGATCAGGAGTATGCCGGCCATCAGTGTAGCTACGATTAATCCCGCTTCTCCATATTGCTGGATGATGCCATAAATGATGACGATGAATGCTCCGGTCGGTCCTCCGATTTGTACCTTGCTTCCTCCGAGCAAAGAGATGATGAATCCTGCAATGATAGCTGTAATAATTCCTTTCTCGGGTGATACACCTGATGCGATACCGAATGCGATGGCCAGAGGTAAGGCTACGATACCTACTATGATACCTGCCATCAGATCTGACATAAACGTTTCCTTAGAGTAGTTCTTCAAGGTAGAGAATAACCTTGGTTTGAAATCCAACACTTTCATTTCCTTCTTTTACTTATATAATGTGATAAATGTCGTTATAATCTCCGTTTTGCAAAGTCGAGGTTGCAAAATTACATAAAATAAATGGCAATATTATGTTTTTGAACATCTTATTTATTTTAGATTGGTTTTGTCTATGTTCTTATAGATTTTATTAATGGATAAAGTTCCGTGTTTTTTGAACTAAATCCTTATATTTGCGTTATTAATAACGGCATATAACCGACAAACGTAATTACCAATCTAAAATAAATCAGATTATGACTAAAAGTATTAAAGGCACTCAGACAGAAAAGAATTTGCTGACATCATTTGCTGGAGAATCACAGGCAAGAATGCGTTACACTTATTTTGCAAGTGTAGCTAAAAAAGAAGGTTACGAACAGATTGCAGCTATCTTTACAGAGACTGCCGATCAGGAAAAAGAGCATGCAAAACGTATGTTTAAGTTCCTTGAAGGAGGTATGGTTGAAATCACTGCAAGCTATCCTGCCGGTGTTATCGGTAATACTCTTCAGAATTTGCAGGCTGCAGCGGCAGGGGGACAAGGAGAAAGGGGTTTTGGTTTTTTGGAATAATTTTC
>OCAD01000678.1_pt1 | contig 19195 bp, 4 predicted proteins | sample 1538261 | NCBI WGS metagenome assembly OCAD01 (sample SAMEA2580261, study PRJEB22360) | human gut metagenome | biome: human gut; feature: human-associated habitat; material: faeces | place: Denmark | collected 2008/2010
GTATTTGAATGTGTTGTTGTAAAATTTAGTGAACATTTTACAGCACCGCCGAAACATTATACGGAGGATACGCTCCTTAGTGCCATGGAACACGCTGGAAGCTCGGATACGATAGAAGACGCAGAGAGAAAAGGGCTTGGAACTCCGGCTACCAGGGCAGCGATTATTGAAAAACTGATTGAGAAAGGCTTTATTGAGCGTAAAAAGAAGCAGATATTACCTACAGCAGATGGAAGAAATCTGATCAGGATTCTTCCGGAAATGATCAAATCACCAAAACTTACAGCAGAATGGGAAAATGATCTGACACTGATTTCCAGAGGCCAGAAAAATGTAGAAGAATTTCTCTTCGAAATTGAAAAAACGGTTACCAAATTGGTAAGTGATAATGGACAGCCAGTGGAAGAATACCAGAAACTATTTTCAGATGGTCGGAAAGAAATTGGAAAATGCCCAAGATGCGACAATAAGGTTTATGTGGGAAAGAGAAATTATTATTGTTCAGGAAGTGATTGCAGTTTTACTTTATGGAAAAATAACCGATTTTTTGAGAGTCAGGGAAAAACACTTGATGAAGCAACTGTCAGGAAGCTGCTGAGTGAGAAGCAGGTGCATTTCAAAGATCTGGTATCAGAGAAAACAAAAAGGAAGTATGAAGCAACTATAAAGATGGAGGTTTCAGAAACCGGAAATCCAAAGTTTCAGTTGATTTTCCCGGAACGGAAGAAAGGAAAAAAGAATGAAGAATAAAAAAAATATGAGAAGATTTTTGTCGGGATTTTTGGCAATGCTTACAGTGTTATCTACAATTCTATCTCCAATACTGTCCTATGCGGCAGATGTAGTGCCAGTGCCAGAAGAGCCACCGTTATACGAAGCGGTAAAAAATGAACTTGATGCAGATGAGGTGGTAAAAGCAAAAGATCTGGAACTGGAAACAGGCAGTATTTTTGAAGTGGAGAAAGATTTTACCGGACTGGAAATACCAGATGAAAAAAAGGTGAAGATCACTTTCCATGAGGCAAAAAATGAGGAAAAGCAGGACTTTACAACAGATTACGAAGATACATACAAAGCTGTTTATTATGTAGAGCCAGTAAGTGGCCACCCAATTTATCAGATCAATCGTAAGCTGATTGTAAAGGAAGCGGTGGTGCAGGTTGCTGAATCTGAGAATCAGGAATCTGTAAGCAACCAGGAAGATGAGAATGAAGCAGAAGGCGAGGAACCAGCCATAGGCACTGCAGAGAGTGAAGAACCTGTGCAGGATGAGGTAAATGTAGAAATTCCGTCAGAGGATGAAATCTATGAAGAAGTAACTCCGACAGAAATTCCGGTTGAGGAAGAGCCAATAGATACACCAATCCCGGAAAACCCGTCTGAGGAAGTTTCAACAGAAGAACCTGCCATAGATGATAATCCGGATACAGACAGCACATTTGAAGAAATTACAGATACAGATCCGGAAGAAATGCCAGAGGCGACAGACGACTCTTTTACAGATGGAACAGAGAAAACAGAAGATGCAGATGGAAATTATCAGGTAAATATTGTTCGTGGAGAGGAATTTCATATTGAGCTGAACCATGAAGATGGACAGTATCAGCCAGGAGAAACCGTTGTTTTTTCCGGAGATATGCCGCAAGGCAGCTTAATTGCAGTAGGAACAACAAAAGTACAGGCAAACCAGACAGAGAATACAGAAGATTTATTGTATTCTGAGGTGACTTATCACGAAGAATCGGATAAATTCAGTTTTGAAATGCCAGCAGATGACATTGATCTAAGTGTTTCCATGGATCAGGCAGAAAACGGTATCATGTTACTTGCAACCGATACTCCATGGGATGATGCAACAAATATTGAAGCAAATAAATATTACTATTATTCAGATGGCCAGCTTCATCCGTTTGATACAGTTATGGGACAGGGTGGAAATGACAGCTACAAATATGTTCGTTACAAAGCAGGCGGAAAGACTTATACAGTAAATGCGTATTGTATGCAGCACTCCATGCAGTCACCTCCAAGTGGGACAACATATAAAAATATGGTTGAACTGGATGAAGGCGGAGATGATAAATATTTGAGAAAAGCCTTATTCTATGGATATGGCGGTCCAGGATGGGGACATACATTCAATGGATATAATGTAAAATCCATTATGGAAAAATATGGATGCAGTTCTGAGACAAGAGCCATGCAGCATTACCTGGTTGACTATTTATATGATGGCGAATCCGGATTTGGAGGTGCGCTTTCTACAACCGCTAAAAATATGCTGAAAGAGATTAAAGCAGCTCTTGCTAAAATGCCTGATCCGACAGCAATGAAACTTCTTCCAGGACTTTCCGTTAATGCAACGGGAAAGGAAACAGAAAGTTTTACCTGGAAGGCAAATGAAGCATTTACCATTACCATTCATCTGGAGAACGGAGTAAGCCTTGTTAATGAAACCACAGGAAAAACGGCATCTGGAAATGTCACTGTAAAGGGTGGAGAGAAATTCCATCTTGTAGCTACAACAGCCAATATGGGCAGTCTGAAAGGAAAGTATGCGATCACTTCCAATTTTCCCCTGGATTTCCATGCAATGCTTTTAAAACTGGAGAGTTCACAGGACATTGGTTTTGGCTACTATACAGATTCCTCTGACCTGCAGATTACAGTTGACTGGCCGGAAGAAGCAGTTATTGAAATTACAAAGAAAGATGGAGATACTGGAAAAAATCTAGCTGGAGCCGTGTATGGGGTATATAGTGATAACGCCTGCACAAAGCTGATTGTTAAGATGCCGCCAACAGACAGCAATGGTTCTTCACGTGTAACTCTTACCAAGACACAGGATACTGTTTACTTAAAAGAGATTACAGCACCGGAAGGTTATGTTGTCCAGGCTTCTTCGTATGGAGTGAAATTAGTAGTTGGCAGTACAACCAAACAGACTGTAACGGACAAAGAGCAGAAAGGAAATCTGACCGTTTATAAAGAGGGAGAAGTTTTTGTAGGAGCTGTATCTGATGAAAATGGAACTTCATTCCAGTACGAGAAACGCCGTCAGAAAGGAGCCGTTTATAACGTATATGCTGCCGAGGATATTGTAACAGCAGGTGGAAAAACAGTTTACAAAAAAGGCGCAGAAGTAGCGAAAAATCTGATCACAGGTGAGGACGGTTCTGTAACGGTAAAGAATCTTCCGCTTGGAAGCTATAATGTAACAGAAGCACAGGCCCCGGAAAATTTTTATAATGCAAAAGAAACAAAAAAAGTAACCATTTCTTATGCAGGGCAGACTGCAGAAGCGGCTTTCTCAGAGACTACCTTTACAAATGACCGTCAGAAAGCAGTGGTGCAGGTGATAAAGAAAGACAAAGATACTGAAAATACACTATCCGGAGGGCATTTTGCTCTGTTTGCAGCGCAGGATATGAAAACTGTGGATGGAAAAGTAGCAGTAAAAAAAGATGCTCTGATTGAGACTGCAATTACTGGTACTGATGGAAAAGCAGCATTTAAAGCAGATCTTCCAGTGGGATTTTCTTATTATGTAAAAGAAGTCCAGGCTCCGGCTGGTTATGTCAGAAATGAGAAAGATACTTATTCTTTCCAATTCAGTTATACCAATGATGAACAGGCAAAAATTTCTTTCAGTCATACTTTTGTGAATGACAGGGTCAGTGCTGCAATCTCTTTGAATAAAAAAGATGCCGAGACAAAAGAAAATAAGGCACAGGGAGATGCTTCCCTGGAAAATGCGGTGTATGGACTTTATGCAAGAAACGACATTACCCATCCAGATGGAAAGACAGGCGTTATTTATAAAGCCGGAAGCCAGATTTGTACGCTAACTACCGATAAAGAAGGAAAAGCAAGGATAGAGAATCTTTATCTTGGAGAGTATTACATCAAGGAAATTACCCCATCCGTAGGATATCTGGCAGACGAGCATGAATATGATCTTGTATGCAGTGATGAAGGTGATCTGACAGCGGTTGTAGAAAAAGAGTGTACCTCACTGGAAACGGTGAAGAAACAGCCGTTTGAACTTATTAAAGCTGCCAATAATGGAGACACAGATGCTGCATTACTATCCGGAGCTGGATTTAGTGCATATCTGGTATCTTCTTTGGTGGTAAAAGAGGATGGAAATTATGATTTTTCCTCTGCAGAGCCGGTTGTGATCGGTGAAAATGGAGCAACGGAAATTTTTACAAATGAGAAAGGCTATGTAAAATCCATTGCAATTCCATATGGAACATATCTGGTGAGAGAAACTACAACACCCCATAATTACAAACCTGTAGATGATTTTATTGTCCGGGTTACAGAGAATAAACCAACAGAGCCGCAGACATGGAGAGTTCTTTTGGATAAAGAATTTTCTGCAAAACTGAAAATTATCAAACAGGATGATGAGACTAAAAAATCTGTTCTAATTCCGGGAACAGAGTTTAAAATTTATGATATGGATCATGAAAAATATGTAGAGCAGGTAACTACATATCCGACAACCGTTACACATATCTCTTATTTCACAGATACAGATGGATATCTGATCCTGCCGCAGAATTTAAAAATCGGTCATTATAGAATCGAAGAGGTAACAGCACCGGACGGTTATACCATTAACAAAAATTATGTCGAAATACAGGTGGACACCAATACCCTGTATCAGACTGATCCGGTATCAGGTGATGCAATCATTGAAGTTGTATATGAGAATCATCCGGTGAAAGGAAAACTCACTGTACAGAAAAAAGGAGAGGTTCTTTCGACCTATAAGAATGATTTTAAGTATGAAGTTCAGAATCTTTCCGGTGCAGTATATGAAGTGTATGCTGCAGAGGATATTTATACAGCTGATTTCCAGAAAGATGACACAGGAAAAAGAATCCTGGAATATGCAAAGGGTGCAAAAGTTGCAGAACTGACAACGGATGAATCCGGAAAAGCAGATCTTGATAATCTGCCTCTAGGAGAATACAAAGTTGTAGAAAAGACTGCACCGGAGGGATTTGTATTAAATGAAGAAGAACAGAAGATTTCTTTCGTCTATGCAGACCAGGATACACCAGTGATCTCACAGAGTGCAGAGTTTATAAATGACCGCCAGAAAGTAGAAGTGTCAGTTGTGAAAAAAGATGCTGAAAATGAGAAAGGGCTTTCTGGAGCAGAGTTTGGTCTTTACGCAAAAGAGGATATAAAAGCAGGGGATAAGGTACTGGTAAAAGCAGACGAACTGCTTACAAAAGCGGTAACAGGTGAAGATGGAAAAACTGTTTTTGAGCAGGATCTGCCATTTGGAATTTATTATATAAAAGAACTGGCAGCACCAGATGGTTTTGTATCTTCAGATGAGCAGATTGAGGTGACTGCGAAATATCAGGGACAGGAAGTAAAAACAGTAAAACTGGAAACCGTTTTTAAGAATGAGCCGACAACAACTGAATTTACGAAATCAGATATTACAACAGGTGTGGAACTTGACGGAGCAACACTGACGGTTTTGGATTCAGACGGAAAAGAAGTAGAAAAATGGACTTCTGTAAAAGGAAAAGCTCATGTAATAAAAAGACTCCATGTGGGAAAAACCTACACACTTCGGGAAGAGTTTGCACCATATGGTTATCTGCAGGCGGAGGAAGTGAAATTTACAGTTTCTGATACTGCAGATGTTCAAAAAGTAGAAATGAAGGATGCTGTTCCGGTTGGACGAATCATCATCAATAAAAAAGGTGAATTTGTCAAAGAAGTTACCTGGAAAGATATGCTGGCAGGCGGCATGGACGCAGCATTTGGCTATGTTACAGGTTCTTTGAAAGATGTTACTTTTGAAATTTATGCAGCGGAGGATATCAAGGCTGCAGATGGGGAAAGCAGTGATTATTATAAAAAGGACGAACTGGTAGCAACAATTACGACAGATGCTCTTGGATATGCAAGATCAGAAGATCTTCCTTTAGGCAAATATTATGTAAAGGAAAAAGAGACGGCGGATGGATATGTTCTGGATGGAGAAATCAGAGAGGTTGATCTGACTTATCGTGATCAGAATACTCCGGTTGTGACTTATGATGAGGACTGGCAGAATAACCGCCAGAAAGCAAAAGTAACTGTAGTTAAGAAAGAAAAAAATACAGACCGTGTTCTGGAAGGCGGAGTATTTGCACTTTATACAAAGAATGATATTTTAAATGCAGAAGGCGAAGTAATCCTGAAAGCAGATACCATGATCGAGCAGAAAGCTACGGATCAGGATGGAAGGATTGTATTTACGGCAGATCTTCCAATCAATGGCAGCTACTATGTAAAAGAAGTGCAGGCTCCTGCTGGATTTGTGACAACAGAAGAAATCAAGGAATTTGATTTTGCTTATGCGGGAGAAGAGGTTGCAGAAGTATCCTTTGAGTTCACTTATGAAGATGAGCCAACTACTTTTGAAATCACAAAATCAGATCTTACAACCGGGGAAGAATTACCAGGTGCAAAACTGAAAGTATCCGATTCAGAGGGAAACGTTGTGGATGAGTGGACATCCGGAAGCACACCACACATCATTAAGGAACTGGAAGTTGGAAAGAAATATACATTAACAGAGACAATTCCTGCTGATGGCTATGCAACTGCAGAATCCATTATGTTTGTAGTAGAAAATACTGCAGATATACAGAAAGTAGAAATGCAGGACGATACAACAAAAATTCTGATCAGTAAAGTTGATATGACAGATGGAAGCAGCGAGGTCAAAGGTGCTAAACTGTATATTCTTAATGAAAACCAGGAAGTTATGGAAAGCTGGACATCTGGTGATCAACCCCATTATGTAGAGAAACTTCCAATCGGTACTTATACATTATTGGAGGAAACAGCACCGAAAGGATACATTGTGGCAAACAAAGTGACGTTTGAGATTAAGGACACTGGAGATGTTCAGGGAGCCAAAATGGAAGATGAACAGGCAATGGGCAAGGTAATCTTAAATAAAACAGATAAAGATACCAAGAAGCCAATGAAAGGTGTAGAATTTGCCCTTTGTGACAGTAAAGGTAAAGTTCTGGAAACTCTGGTAACAGACAGTGCTGGCCATGCAGAATCAAAGAATTATCCGATTGCGACTTTTAAGAATGGGCAGTATAAAAAAGCAATCACATATATCCTGAAAGAAACAAAAACACTGGATGGCTATCAGCTTGATGAAACCGAGCATAAGATTCAGTTTGAATATGTCAATGACCGTACTCCTGTGATTGAATATACTCTGGATCTGACAAATAAGAAAGCTCCGGAAAAAGACACTCCGGAAACATCAGAAAACCAGGGAGTCAGCACTTCTGGTTCCCATGGTTCTGATGCGACTTCTGTATCCAATTCACCAAAAACAGGAGATAATACAAATATTGCTATTTTTGTGCTGGCACTTGCAGTATCAGCAGGATGTCTGGGAACTGTAGTGACAGTTAAGAGAAAACGCAAATGATAATATAAATAGTGTTCTGGGGCTGTGGTTACTGCACAGCCCCATTTTGAAAAGGAGAAGAAATTGAAATTAGGAGCAAGAATAAGAAAAATCCGTATGTTTCGCAACATAACTCAAAAGGAATTGGGACGCAGATTAGGATATGGGGAAAGTAGTGCGGATGTGAGAATCGCCCAATATGAAAGTGGACAGCGTACACCGAAGCAGGAAACGCTTATCCGGATAGCAGAAATATTGGAAGTTGATGTCCGAAATTTTTTAAGTCCTGGAATTGCGACAATGGACGAATTAATGGAAACTTTATTCTGGATGGATGAAGAAAATAGAGGGCTTTTTCATCTGTTCCTGCTAAATGATTCAGAAAGTGAAATAGTTGGAATCACAATGAGGGATAAAAAAACAATGTCTTATCTGCAGGAATGGATGGGGAAAAAGCAGAAACTGGGCGATGGAAGAATTACAGAAGAGGAATATCTGGAATGGAAACTGCATTGGCCAGAGAATAAGAGAAAAACAGAATATAAAACCGTATGAAGTAAAAAGGAATTGCTTTGCGGAGAGTTACCTGTTAGAATATTACTGGAGTAACCGTGTACAGGGTTGGTAAAAACCTCCTGGATTTTCAGATTCCGTTAAGGGATACAGAAGAAGGGAGGTGGAGCGAATGGATACATACGAAGTCTTGAGCTTATTGTTCTTAGGCGGTACGTTTCTGATTGCTTTGCTTGCCTATTTGGATAATAGGGACAACAAGCGAAAAAAATAGCCTACCCTGTCTGCCAACAGGATAGGCAGCTCTCTTTGAGAGCAAAATAAATTAAAACCTAATCCAGGAGCATCCACCTTGTGGGCGGTTACTCTTTTCAATTAGAATATAGCATTTTCTCTCCGAAAAGTAAAGTACATTTTATGCAGCCAATTCTAAAAAAGAGTGGGCTGTTTTTTTATTGATAGGAGGGAAGTTTAATGTCTAAACTACAGGACATCCGAAACTTGGTGCAGGAACATGCCGTATCAGTGAGCAGTTCGCCAGGGGATTGGATGGATTATATGGACACAGCATCAAGGTTATATCGTTATTCTTTTTCAGACCAGCTTCTGATCCATGCACAGCGTCCAGACGCAACAGCCTGTGCATCACTGGAACTATGGAATGAAAAGATGTTACGCTGGGTAAATCGTGGTGCAAGAGGAATTGCCTTGTTTGATGAAACCTGGCAGAATACCAAACTTCGTTATGTGTTTGATATTTCGGATACCCACATGGTAGCCGGAGGCAGAAGCCCATATCTTTGGAAGATGCAGGAACACCAGAGAGAAGAGATCCTCACCCATCTGGCAGAAGTCTATGCTCTGGAAGAAAAGGATGCGGCAACTTTGCAGGACGCATTGATGGCGGTCGCAAGGGAAATGGTCAATGACAATCTGGAGGAATACCTGGATGGATTGGAATATGCTGTAGAAGGTACTTATCTGGAAGATCTGGATGAGGTGACGATCCGCAGTGATTTTCGTCAGCTGGCAACAGACAGTGTTTACTATCTGCTTTCCAGGCGATGCGGGCTTGACCCGATGGAACTTCTGGAAGAAGAGGACTTCATGCATATCACAGATTATAACCGTTTGTCAGTTCTCACCTTCCTTGGAAATGCGGCAAGCCAGCTCAGTGAGAGTATTCTGATTGATATTGGAAAGACCGTACATAAAATTTCTCTGGAAGAAGCGAGAAAAGAGGTTGAAAAATCCAATGAAAGGAATTATAATAACTTTACCACGTTAATACGCGAAATTAAAAATCAGGATGCAGAAACGAAAAAAGAAGAAAATATTGAAAATGAAGGAGGAAACGATTATGGAACTGACATATCATCGCAAGGGAGATTACCTGTTTCCGAATCTGACCGTCGAAGAGGAAGAAGTGACGATCGGGAAATATGGGATGCTGCGGAGGACATTTCTGAAAGAACACAAGAACAGCCTTTATCAGAGCCTGTTCCTGACCGGGAAGCTGAACAGCCATCTGGAACAGATCGAGAAAGCAGCACAGGAGAGAATGGACAGCCAGATGGAGAAACTGCTGGAGAAGAATCCGGCACCGGACAAGGAAGCAGATCCGATGGCATGGACAGCACACATGAACGCACTGATGGCAACAGCGGAAGTGAGCATCTTGACGGAATTGGTATACAGTTAGTCGAAGATACAAGAGAAGATGGATTGAGTAAAGCAGAGGAAGAGATCGCCTCTGCTTTATCTTTGCCCGAATATCCCACCGAAGATGAACAAAGGCGGCAGATCGAGGAAAGGGCAGCTGCCCTTTATGCCGGAGAAATCCCGATTCCAGAGGAAGTTGTCGATGAGATCTTACGGACAGGAGGAAACCGGAAAGCAAGCCAGCTCCGGATTATCTATAATTTCATGAGTGAACAGACACCGGAGGAATATACGGAGTTTGTAAAGCGTGAATACCGTAAAGGCGGAAAAGGGTTTCAGATTGATGGAAATGAATATTCAGTCTGGTTTGATGAAACCGGGATGCAGATTGCAGTAGGGCATACGGTTACAGACCATATCTTAGATAAGGCATTTTTATCATGGGAAGATGTCAGCGGACGTATCCATCAGCTTTTAGACCAGGGTGAATATGCACCGCAGTCTGTATTGGATGCGGCAAGAAGTAATGCAGTAAAAGAACACGCCCAGGCTCTTGCCTATATGAAAGGGGATATGGCAGAAGGAGTAGCCGAGATTGTTTTTGACGAAGAGGACTTACCACATCTTCACAGTATCTATCCGGAGATCACAGATTATCTGGAAGAAAAGCTGGAGGATCCCCAGTGGCTTTCGGAACTGAATGAAAGACTGGATGCACTGGCAGAAGCCTATGAAGAAAATCATTCTATTATGCGTTTCCATCATTATAAGCCTATAAATATCTCAAAGCAGTTTCAGAAGTTTGCGGATGAGGTGATTCCTTATCAGGCTAGGGACGGCTTTGCCTGGAAAGAACATCCGATGTTCATTACACAGGATGAGATTGATGCTTATCTTTCAGGAGGTGGAGCGTATTCGCAGGGCAGGCTTAGGACGTATTCCTTTTATCTACTTCATGAAGATGAAAGATCGAGGACAGGTTTTATCAAGGAACAGTATGGGATCGGTGGAAGCAGTCATGCACTGTCTGGTGCCGATGATTCACACGCAAACTATGATGGAAAAGGATTGTTTCTTGCAAGAGGTGCTTATGGGAATCCATATACGTCAATTTTATTATCCTGGAATAAAGTTGCAAACAGAGTAGCTTATCTGATAAAGAATGACCAGTTCCTGCAGGCAGAAGATTATGCTCGTATGCCGGAATATGAACGAGAGCAGATGGCGAATAAGGTACTCCGCTTTTATGACCGTCTTCCGGAAGAGATAGACAGACCCTTTACAGATGACTTCTTCTGGGAAAAACCAGGAAAAGAAATGGTCGCAGTATTAGAGAATCCAGAGCAGACAGAAGAACTGTTACAGAAGATGGATGCAGCATTGGCAGTTCTGCCATTAGATTTTGAGGCATATGGGACAAACTACCAGCAGAAAACAGAACTTCTTTCAGAACTTCACCAGTATGCAGAAGGAACCTATACGATTTTCCCGACACCGGAAGTAGAACCGTCTTTTGTGGAACCATCCGGGCACCAGATGACCATGTTTGATTTCTTGGATACGAAGGCAGTGACAGAACCGACCGTAGTAGATATGTCAGATGTGGAGGAAATAGAAGAGGAAGAGGTTACTGCCAAAGAAGATATTCCGGAAAGTCAGGAACAGGAAAAAGCTGTGTTAGAACCACACAACTTCCGTATCCAGGATAATGACCTTGGTGCAGGCGGACCGAAATCAAAGTATAAGGCAAATATGGAAGCCATCCATTTGTTACAGACATTGGAGAAAGAAGAGCGTCTGGCAACACCCGAAGAGCAGGAAATCTTATCCCGTTATGTTGGCTGGGGTGGTATCCCACAGGCATTTGAGGAGAGTAACAGCAGCTGGGCGAATGAGTATCTGGAATTAAAGAATACCTTATCACCAGAAGAATACAGTGCAGCAAGGGCATCGACCTTAAATGCTTTTTATACATCCCCGACCGTGATCCGAAGCATGTATGAAGCTCTGGAAAATATGGGACTGAAACAGGGAAATATCCTGGAGCCGTCCTGTGGTGTCGGTAACTTCATGGGACTGATCCCGGAGAGTATGGGCAAAGCCAATATGTACGGTGTGGAACTTGACCCGGTTTCGGGCAGGATCGCAAAACAGCTTTACCAGAAAAACAAGATTGCCGTGCAGGGATTTGAGGAAACCAGTTATCCGGACAGCTTTTTTGACTGTGTGATAGGCAATGTTCCGTTTGGAGCGTATCAGGTCAGTGACCGCAGATATGACCGGCATCATTTTATGATCCATGATTATTTTATTGCAAAATCCCTTGATCTGGCCCGACCGGGCGGCGTAGTTGCAGTGGTAACTTCCAGTGGAACGATGGATAAGCAGAATCCGGCAGTGAGACAGTATATCGCAAACCGGGCAGAACTGCTTGGAGCCATCCGATTACCGAATAATGCGTTCCAGAGAAATGCCAATACCAGTGTTGTTTCTGATATTTTGTTTTTCCAGAAAAGGGACAGGGCATCCATTGAGGAGCCGGAATGGTTAAATCTAAAGGAAACACCGGAAGGCTATTCAGTCAATGCTTATTTTGCAGAGCATCCGGAAATGGTGCTTGGTGAGTTTATTACAGAAAGTACCCAGTATGGAAAGCAGGAAGTGACCGTAAAACCAAAAGAAGGAATTACCTTAGAAGAACAGTTAAAAGAAGCCGTCCAGAATATCCATGGCACGATCACGGAACTGGAACTTTCGGATACAGAGCTGGAGGAGGTTGTCTCTATCCCGGCAGACCCGGATGTAAAGAATTTCAGTTTTACCGTAGTGAATGATGAAGTCTATTACCGGGAAAATTCTGTGATGAACCGCATGGAGCTTTCGGCAATGACAGCGGAACGTGTCAAAGGGATGGTGAACATCCGTGATGTTACGAATGAACTGATCCAGTGCCAGATGGAAGAGGAAAGTGATGAAGAGATCATAAAGCTGCAGGAAAAACTTAATGAAGAATACGATACCTTTACAGCAAAATATGGTCTTATCAGCAGCAATGCCAATAAGAGGGCATTCAGCCAGGACAGCAGCTATTGTCTTTTGACTTCTCTGGAATTTCTGGATGATAAGGGAGAACTGAAACGGAAAGCGGATATTTTCAGCAAGCGTACAATCCGCCGGGCAGAAACGGTAACTTCCGTGGATACTGCCAGTGAAGCACTTGCTGTTTCCATCGGTGAGAGGGCGGGCGTTGACCTTTCCTATATGGCACAGCTTTCCGGGAAAACAGAAGCAGAACTTACCGAAGAACTGGCAGGAGTGATCTTTAAGAACCCGATCGGTGAAAAATGGGAACCATCGGACGAATATCTTTCTGGAAATGTGAGGGAGAAACTACAGATTGCCAAACAGTTTGCAGAAGATCACCCGGAATATCAGGTGAACGTGCAGTATTTGGAGCAGGTACAGCCAAAAGATCTGGATGCGTCAGAGATTGAGGCAAGACTTGGGGCAACCTGGATCTCCGAGGATTACATTACACGGTTTATGGCAGAGACATTCCATACACCAAGATATTATGTAGGGAGCAAAGTCAAAGTCCAGTATGCCGAAGTGACCGGACAATGGAATGTTATGGGAAAAAGTGTGGACAGCTACGGAAATGCTCTTGTTACTTCCACATATGGAACACAGAGAGCCAATGCCTATCGCCTTTTGGAAGATGCCTTAAACCTTAGAGATACCAAGATTTATGACACGGTACAGGATGCCGATGGGGAACACCGGGAATTAAACCGGAAGGAAACAATGCTGGCACAGCAGAAGCAGGAGCTGATCAAAGAGGAATTTAAGGAGTGGATATTTAAAGACCTGCACCGACGGGAAGATCTCTGTAAGATCTATAATGAACGATTTAACAGCATCCGTCCACGGGAATATGATGGAAGCCATATTCAGTTTGTCGGCATGAACCCGGAGATCACCTTGATGCCGCATCAGAAAAACGCAGTGGCTCATGTGCTGTATGGAAATAATACGTTACTGGCTCATTGCGTAGGAGCAGGAAAGACGTTCCAGATGATCGCAGCCGGTATGGAATCAAAACGGCTGGGACTCTCACAAAAGAATCTTTATGTTGTGCCAAACCATCTGACCGAGCAGTGGGGCAGTGATTTTCTACGTCTCTATCCGGGAGCAAATATCCTGGTGGCAACGAAGAAAGACTTTGAGCCGGCAAACCGAAAACGGTTCTGTTCCCGTATTGCGACAGGGGATTATGATGCCGTGATCATCGGCCATACGCAGTTTGAGAAAATCCCTCTTTCAAGAGAACGGCAGATTGCCATGCTGGAAGATCAGATCGCAGATATTACGTTTTCCATTGAAGAAGCGGCACATCAGGCAGGGCAGAATTATACCATCAAGCAGTTGGAAAAAACAAAGAAGAGTCTGCAGGCGAGGATGAAGAAACTCAATGACCAGACCAGAAAGGATGATGTAGTAACTTTTGAGCAGTTGGGTGTAGACCGGCTGTTTGTGGATGAGAGCCATAGTTTTAAGAACCTTTTTTTGTATACAAAAATGCGGAATGTGGCGGGTATCTCACAGACGGATGCACAGAAAAGTTCGGATATGTTTATGAAATGCCGGTATATGGATGAACTGGCAGGCGGCAGAGGAATCACCTTTGCTACAGGTACTCCTGTATCGAACAGTATGACGGAGCTTTACACTATCATGCGTTATCTCCAGTATGACACACTCATGCGTATGGGTATGGGACACTTTGATTCCTGGGCGGCAACGTTTGGGGAGACAGTAACTGCAATCGAATTATCACCGGAAGGAACGGGCTATCGTGCGAAAACACGGTTTGCCCGTTTTTTTAATCTTCCAGAGCTGATCTCCATTTTTAAGGAAGCTGCGGATATTCAGACATCGGATATGCTGAATCTTCCTGTACCGGAAGCAGAGTTTATCAATGAAGTCTTAAAACCAAGCGAAGAACAGCAGGAAATGGTCAGTGCCTTTTCGGAACGTGCGGAAGAAGTAAGAGCCGGTCTTGTGAATCCAACGGTGGACAACATGCTCAAGATTACCAATGACGGAAGAAAATGTGCATTGGATCAGAGGCTATTAAATGAACTCCTTCCGGATGCAGAAAAAAGCAAGGTCAATACCTGTGTGGAAAATGCTTTTCAGGTATGGGACGAGGGAAAAGCAGATCGGACAACACAGCTGATCTTCTGTGACTTGTCTACTCCAAAAGGGGATGGGACTTTCAATGTATATGATGATGTCCGAAACAAACTGGTTGCCAGGGGAATCCCGAAAGAAGAGATTGCGTTTATCCATGAATACAACACGGAGACAAAGAAAGCAGATTTGTTTGCAAAGGTACGGACCGGGCAGGTGAGAATCCTTATGGGTTCCACTCCAAAACTCGGTGCTGGTACCAACGTACAGGACAGGCTCATTGCCCTCCATCACCTTGACTGTCCGTGGAAGCCGTCTGATCTGGAACAGCAGGAAGGACGTATTTTAAGACAGGGAAACCAGAATGACAAAGTAAAGATATTCCGGTATGTGACGGAGAACACTTTTGATGCGTATATGTGGCAGATTTTGGAGAATAAGCAGAAGTTCATCAGCCAGATCATGACCAGTAAATCCCCGGTCAGGGCTTGTGAAGATGTGGATGATACGGCACTGTCCTATGCAGAGATCAAGGCACTTGCCACAGGCAATCCGTACATTAAGGAAAAAATGGATCTGGATGTGCAGGTGAGTAAGCTGAAACTCTTAAAGGCAAACCATACCAGTCAGATTTACCGTCTGGAATCCGATATTGCAAAGAATTTCCCGGTACAGATCAGTGCATTGAAAGAGCGGATTGCCGGGATGCAGATAGATTCCCAGGTAGTAAAAAGCGTGGATTTACAGGATAATGACACGTTTGCCATGACAGTAGGAAATGTCCTTTATGAAGATAAGAAAGAAGCAGGCGAGGCATTGATCGCTGCCTGTGCAGGACTAAAAACCGTTAGCACCGGTGGAAAGGTCGGGGAATATCATGGGTTTACGTTATCTGCTTCCTACAATATGTTCTCCAATGCATTTGAACTGACGGTCAAAGGGAAATGTTCTTATAAGCTGGAAATCGGAAAAGACCCGGTAGGAAATATGCAGCGTATCCATAACACCCTTTCTTCCATTGACAGGAAGCTGACGGAAAGTGAGCAGAAATTGGAAACCGTACAACAGCAGCTTGCTACTGCACAGGAAGAGGTAAAGAAACCATTCCCGAAAGAAGCAGAGCTGAATGAAAAGATGGAACGGTTATCTGAGTTAAATGCGTTGCTGAACATGGATGAAAAGGGCAATGAGACGATTATGGCAGATGAGGATATTGGCAGAGAAGGAAGTAGCACAGATAGCAGGGATGCTGTAGAAGAAAAAGAACTTCCGGAAACAGCAGACAGAATCCATAAGCCATCTATTCTGGAACGCTTAAAGCAGGAGAAGGCACAGCAGAATACAGCGGAACCGACCGTTACACAGAAAACTGCAAAGAAAAAACACGAACAGGAGTTATAAAAGATTTCCCGTCAGAGTTTTCTCTGGCGGGGACATAAAATGGAGGGTTTGTTTATGGCAAATAATATAGAAAAACAGTTAAAAGAAATATCGGAACGGCTGGAGCAGGGAGTAAAGGAAATCTTTACATCGGAGCGATATACCGAATATCTGAATACCATGTCAAAGTTCCATAATTACAGCTTTAATAACACGCTGCTGATCACCATGCAGAAACCGGAAGCAACACTGGTGGCAGGGTATCAGGCATGGCAGAAGAAGTTTAACCGCCATGTAAAACGTGGAGAGAAAGGAATCCAGATCATTGCACCAGCACCGATCCGGGAGAAACAGGAGATTGAAAAGATCGACCCGGTAACAAAAGAGCCTGTGATCGGGGATGACGGTCAGCCAGAAACAGAGATCGTGGAGATGGTGATACCGAGATTCCGTGTAACGACAGTGTTTGATGTCAGCCAGACAGAGGGGGAACCGATCGCAGAACTGGAGGTGCCGGAGCTTACCGGAAGTGTACAGTTTTATGATACGTTTATGCAGGCATTGCAGAATATTTCTCCTGTGCCGATCCGCATGATGAATGTGGAAGGGGATGCAAAAGGCTATTATCACCAGACAGAAAAATATATTGCGATAAAGGAAGATATGAGTAATGTACAGACGATGAAAACCGGAGTCCATGAAGTGAGCCACGCATTGCTGCATGACCGGGAAGTAATGGATGTGGAAGGCGTCTTAAAAGACCAGACAACAAAGGAAGTGGAAGCAGAAAGTATCGCTTACATAGTCTGCAACCATTTTGGTCTGGATACTTCAGAATATTCGTTTACCTATATCGCCAGCTGGTGCGAGAGCAGGGATATGAAGGCGTTGAAAGCATCAATGGATACCATCCGAAAAACATCTGCAGAGATCATTGGGAACATTGAGGAGCAGATGCATGAGCTGGAAAGAGAAAATATCATGCAATATGAAGAAAAAGAAGCATCTGCCACCAGACAGGAAAAACTGGAACAGGACAGTGCGGAAAAGATTGATGAAACTTTGCTTTTTCATGGAGAAAGCGGTCGTTTTGCAATCTATCAGATGGATACGGGCGGAGAGCATACTTATCAGTTTATGGGTTTTGAATCGGCTAAAAAATTAGGCTATACCATTGAGGGGAAAGACTACAGGATGGTGTATGCGGCTCCGTGGACACCAACGATCACATTAGAGGATATTTTTCAGAGATTTAATATCAACCGCCCGAACGATTTTCATGGACATTCCTTATCGGTAAGCGACGTCATAGTTATAAACCGGACGGCGGAGACAAAGGCTTATTATGTGGATTCTTTCGGCTTTGAGGAACTTCCGGACTTTGTACAGCAGAGAATGGAGATGCTGGAAAATAATCATACCAGAGCCTATCCGCCAGTCTATAAAGGAACACTTGCTCAGGCAATGGAAGAACGGGATGTAGATGCTTATCTGGATTCCAGAAAGTTAAACATTGATTGTAAGAAAGCAATCGAGGATGCAATCGCATTAAATTTTGACGGACTGCATTTAAAGGAAGATGCCGCAAGGCAAGTGCTGGAACAGTTTGGAGAAGAACGTATGACGTTTGTTATGGCAAATACGCTTCGGGAACTTTCTTATGACGGCAGATTTTCCAGGCAGAACAAAGACTGGGCAGAACATATCGAAATCCCGGAAAATATCAATCAAGGGAAGAATCTGAATCAGGATTATGTGATAGAAAGCCACCCAGCAGTGTTAGATGGATTTATTGATATGGCAAGGGCAGAAATCCGTATGCAGAAGATTGAACAGGCGTTAGATGAAGCGGAAGTCACCATTACAGCAAATACCAGAGGATTTGAAGCAGAGGGACATGATGGTACCTGGCATACGGTGGACGAAAGAGAGTATGCAGGGGAAAAGTTCTTCTTCATGGAACATGATGAGTATGGTTCAGATGTGGCAGGGATTATCGTATCGGAATATGGTCAGCTTGTCGCAGAAGATCTCTGGAATGGGTATGATACAGGGGCATTAGAAGCTATTTCAGAATATCTGCAGGAGAAAGGGATTTCTGTAGAGGGACTTATGCCGGAACTGGAGCCGGATGAACTTGCATATAAGATTGACGATAGGTATTTTGCAATCCAGAGAACAGAGGAAGGCTATGATTATACCTTTTATGCTTTGGACTATGATGAGATCGACGGCGGTGCCTATGATAATCCTGATATTTCTATGCGTCAGGCAATGGAAGATATTCTTGAAGATGAGGATATGTCCCTGGAAAATGCCGTTCCCGTTGACTATGAGGATTTGATGGCAGAAGTGGAAGAAGCAGGCGAACGGCAGATGCAGCTGGCACAGTTATTAAAGAATTGTCCTCCAAGTATTTTTGAGGACTATGACCGGGAAAGAGCAGTGGATACTTGTGAGGGAATCGCAATGCAGTTTACCAAAAGCAAAGGGTATTTGACCGTACAGGCAACGGAAGAAGGCTATTCTTATATTTTTTATGATTCTGACCTGCACGAAATCCATTCCAATGATTATGACGATCCAAAAGTATCTGTTCAGAAAGCTACTTATGAAATTTTAAAAAGTGAAAGAATGGATGATATGGAATGTATCAAAGTGGACTATAAAGAATTTGAGGCAATGACTATCCAACATTCAAAGAATTTACTACAGGCAGGTGAACTTCGTGCGACTTCTGAGATTGGAAGAGATGAGGTTGCATTAAATGGTCTTAGCAGGGCAGAAGTGGAACGGGGTGTCTTGTATCACGCACAGGGTATTCTGGAAGATATGGGATTAGAAAATGAAGTAGAGCTGCTTGCAGCAAGGGTGCATGGTTCCAGAAGCAGGGAGGAACTTTATAGAGATGATTCTGACCTTGATGTAGTGCTTTCTTATCGTGGCAATATCCGGGAGAATAGTTTCTTCAATGAATTAAATGCTCATGGC
>OCAD01000680.1_pt1 | contig 19131 bp, 13 predicted proteins | sample 1538261 | NCBI WGS metagenome assembly OCAD01 (sample SAMEA2580261, study PRJEB22360) | human gut metagenome | biome: human gut; feature: human-associated habitat; material: faeces | place: Denmark | collected 2008/2010
GCAGGTCCTGCAGGGCGATGACGTCCATGCCCATGTCGTTGGCGCTACCGTGGCCCTGCTGGTCCTCACGCACGGCCTCGATAGCGCTCACGTACGTGTTGGCCGCGGACATCGCGGTCACGCAGGTCACGCCGCGACGCACTGCCTCGGTGCGCAGCAGATAACCGTCGCCACGCGAGCCCGGGCCGTATGGCGTATTGATGATTACCGCAATCTTGCCATCGGCGATGAGATCGCCGATATTGGGACGCTCGCCGTCGTGCGGGCCGCTAATCTTTTCCACGACCTCGCACGTCACGTTGCCTCCACGCAGCACGCGCGCCGTGCCCTCGGTGGAGCAGATATCAAAGCCCAGGTAGCGCAGGATACGGGCGACCGAAAGGATATGACGCTTGTCGCGGTCGCACACGCTAATGAACACCTTACCGGCGCTCGGGTCGGGCAGCTTGTAGTCAATCGCCAGCTGCGTCTTGGCGTATGCCTCGGGATAGCTCTTAGCGATACCCATGACCTCGCCCGTCGACTTCATCTCGGGCCCCAGGATAACGTCAGCGCCCGGGAAACGACCCCAGGGCATAACGGCTTCCTTCATGCAGAACCAGTCCAGCTGGCGCTCGTCGCTCGGCAGGCCCAGGCTCGCGATGGAATCGCCTGCCATGATACGCGCCGCGCACTTGGCCAGCGGCACGCCGGTGGCCTTGGAGATAAACGGCACGGTACGGCTGGCACGCGGGTTGGCCTCGATCACATAGACGGTCTCGCCCTTAATGGCGTACTGCACGTTGACCAGGCCGCGGACTCCCAGTGCCATCGCGATGCGGCGCGTGGTCTCGCGAAGCTTTGCCTGCAGGCTCTCGCTAAAGCTGAACGGCGGGATGCAGGTCGCGGAGTCGCCAGAGTGGATACCGGCCTCCTCGATATGCTCCAGAATGCCGCCAATGTAGACCTCTTCGCCATCGCACAGGGCGTCGACATCGGACTCGATCGCACCCTCCAGGAAGCGGTCCAGATACACCGGGTAGTCGGGGCTAATGCGCGCGGCCTCGGCCATGTAATCGCGCAGGTGCTCGGCATCGTAGGCGATCATCATGCCGCGGCCGCCCAGCACGTAGCTCGGACGTACCAGCAGCGGATAGCCAATGTGTGCGGCAACGGCCTCGGCCTCCTCAAACGAGGTGGCCTGACCCGCCGGCGGGTACATGATGCCCAGTTTGTCGAGCAGGGCGGCGAAGCGCTCGCGGTCCTCGGCAAAGTCGATGGCATCGGGCTTGGTACCCATGATGTTCACGCCGCTCTCCTCGAGCATGCGCGCCAGCTTAAGCGGGGTCTGGCCGCCGAGCGTCACCACGACGCCGTCGGGTCGCTCAACATCGATAACGTCCATGACGTCCTCGTAGGTGAGCGGCTCAAAGTACAGGCGATCGGACGTGTCGTAGTCGGTCGAGACGGTCTCGGGGTTGCAGTTGACCATGATGGTCTCAAAGCCGCGGGCCGCCAGTGCATAGCTCGCATGCACACAGCAGTAGTCGAACTCGATACCCTGGCCAATGCGGTTGGGGCCGGCGCCCAGGATCATCGCCTTGGGCTTGTCCGCCGGCGTGGTCTCATCGGGAGCCACGCACTTCTTGGCATCCGGGCTCGTGCGGTAGATGTTCTCGTACGTCTTGTAGTGGTACTCCGTGGCGCTCGAGAACTCCGCAGCGCAGGTATCGACCGTCTTCATGCTGGGAACCACGCCCAGACCCTTGCGATAGGCGCGCACAAAGCGCTCGTCCGAGCCGGTCAGCGCGGCGATCTCGGCGTCGCTCGTACCGTACTGTTTGAGCAGGCGCATCGCGTCGGCGTCGATATCCTCCACACGCAGGCCGCGGATGCTCTCCTGAACCTGCACCATGTCGTTGATGCGGTTGAGGTACCACGGGTCGATGCCGCAGATGGCATGGATGCGAGCGATGTCCCAGCCACGGCGCAGGGCCTCGACCACAAAGAAGATGCGGTGCTCGGTCGGCGTGGCCACGGCTTGAGCGAGCTCATCGTCGCTCAGCTTATCGGCACCCTCCTTGCCACCGGCGCAGATACCCTGGTGACCGTCCTCCAGCGAGCGCATGGCTTTGCCGAAGGCCTCCTCAAAGGTGCGGCCAATCGCCATGATCTCGCCCACGGCCTTCATGCGCGTGGTGAGCGTGGGGTCGGTACCCTTGAACTTCTCGAAGGCAAAGCGCGGCACCTTGACCACACAGTAGTCGATTGTGGGCTCAAAACAGGCGGGCGTAGCCTTGGTGATGTCGTTGACGATCTCGTCGAGCGTATAGCCCACGGCCAGGCGCGCGGCAGCCTTGGCGATGGGGAAACCCGTGGCCTTGGAAGCGAGGGCGGACGAGCGGCTCACGCGCGGGTTCATCTCGATGACGATCAGGCGACCGGTCTGGGGGTTCACGGCAAACTGCACGTTGGAGCCGCCAGTCTCGACGCCGATCTTCTCCAGAATGGCGAGCGAGGCCACGCGCATGCGCTGATACTCAAGGTCGGAGAGCGTCTGCGCCGGCGCCACGGTGATGGAGTCGCCGGTATGCACACCCATGGGGTCGAGGTTCTCGATGGAGCACACGATGATGCCGTTGCCGGCGTGGTCACGCATGACCTCCATCTCGTACTCTTTCCAGCCCTCGATGGACTCCTCGACCAGCACCTCGTGGGCAGGCGAGAGTTCAAGGCCCTGGCTCACGATGGAGACGAGCTCCTCGTGGGTATGCGCGATGCCGCCGCCGGCGCCACCGAGGGTAAAGCTCGGACGCAGCACGCAGGGATAGCCCACGCGCTCGGCGATGGCCTCGGCGTCGGCCACGCTGTAGGCATAGCCCGAGCGCGCGACCTCCAGGCCAATCTCGGCCATGGCCTCGTTAAAGAGCTTGCGGTCCTCGCCGCGCTCGATAGCGGCCAGGTCGCAGCCGATCATCTCGACGCCGTACTTGTCGAGCGTACCGTCCTTTGCCAGCTCGACGGCGGCGTTCAGACCGGTCTGGCCGCCCAGCGTGGGCAGCAGCGCGTCCGGGCGCTCTTTCTTGATTACGCGCTCGATAAACTCGGCAGTGATGGGCTCGACATAGGTGCGGTCGGCCAAGCCTGGGTCGGTCATGATGGTCGCCGGGTTGGAGTTGACCAGGATGACCTCAAAGCCATCCTCCTTGAGCACCTTGCAGGCCTGGGCGCCGGAGTAGTCAAACTCGCAGGCTTGGCCAATAACGATGGGACCCGAACCAATGACGAGGATGCGCTTGATGTCAGTACGTTTCGGCATGTTTAAAACCTCCTAGAGAGGCTGACTCAATGTTTTGGAAAAGTCAGCGAGGGTGCAGCTGGTGCATCAGGTTGCCGTGATGCGAGGGCGCGCTGGGCTTATGCCCGCGCGTCCGAAGCAGAACGGCAAGATGATGTGCCAGATGCAGCCACAGCGTCGACCGGTCCGCCGTTCGGTAGAACGGCGGAACCCTCGTCGGCAAAGTTCCAGCCGGCAAGGCGGTCCTTCGCGGTATCGATGTCCAGGTAGCTCTCCTCGCCGTCCATGAGTCGCGTAAAGGCGGTAAAGAGATAGTGGGCATCGGTGGGGCCAGGCGAGGCCTCGGGGTGGTACTGGACCGAGAAGCACGGGGCGTCGAGCAGCTGGATGCCCTCGGCGGTGCCGTCGTTGAGGTTCACATGTGTCAGGCGAATGCGGCCAAAGCGCTCGTTCATCACGACCGGCGCGATTCCACGGCGCACCCAGACGCGCAGATCTCCATCAGCCGCATGCTCGGTCTCGCCGCCGGAAAGCTCGGGGACAAGCTTGCCCAAGCTGGGGAACAGCAGGCCAAAGCCATGGTTTTGCGCGGTGATCTCCACGCGACGGCTTACCAGGTTCATGACCGGCTGGTTGCCACCGCGGTGACCGAACTTAAGCTTTTCCATCTGGGCACCGCAGGCCAGGCTGATCATCTGGTGACCAAGGCAAATGCCAAAGACCGGTACCTTGCCGATCAGCTGCTGCACCTGCTCGTAGGTCTCTACCACGGCGTCGGGGTCGCCGGGGCCATTGGACAAAAAGACGCCGTCGGGATTCATGTCGAGCACCTCACTCGCAGGCGTGTCCCACGGCACGACGGTAAGGTCACAGCCAGCGCGGACCAGCCCCTCCAGAATACCGCGCTTCACACCGCAGTCGTAGGCGACCACTTTGTGACGGGCAGGAGCGGCAACCGCAAGCGCAAAGTCATGCGTGGCAGGCAGGTCGGCGGCCACAAACTCGTGAGGCGCGGGGCAGCTTACGGTCTTGACCAGGTTCTCGCCTACCAGCGTGGGCGCTGCGGCCAGACGCTCGGCAAGCTCGTCGACGTCGAAGATCTCGGTCGAGATAATGCCCATCTTGGAGCCGTTGTCGCGCAGGTGGCGCACAAGAGCGCGGGTGTCGACGCCCTCGATAGCGACGATACCGTGGGCGCGCAGGTACTCCGGCACGCTGACGGCCGAGCGCCAGTTAGAAGGCGTGGCGCACATGTCGCGAACGATCATGCCGCGCATAGCCGGAGCGCTCGCAGAGCGCACGGCGTCGCCAGGGAAGGCCGACTGAACGTCAGTCTCGTCGATACCGTAGTTGCCGATCTGCGGATAGGTCATGGTTACGATTTGGCCGGCATAACTCGGATCGGTCATGACCTCAAAGTAGCCCTCGAGCGAGGTGTTGAAGCAGACTTCGCCGGTCGCGGTGCCCTCGGCGCCGCATGCACGTCCATAAAAAATGGTCCCATCCTCAAGATACAGGATGCAGGGACCGCAGGTGCCCTTGCTGGTTTTGGCCAGCATACGCTGGCAAAGCTCGCTGGGCGCGAAGGTGCGGGCGGCAGCGCCCGCGGTATGGTTGTTCGCCATAGTTCTCCTTCCCGGTCTCACAGGACCGGCTTAAAGGTGTGTAGTTAGGCCTCGCGGTATTGTAACCGCAAGCATGTCTCATGGCGTTAATTTCATCGAAATGTTTACGAAATGATAATTATGACTTTCTATGCATAATGATTATTTAATCCCCGTCCCAGAAAAATCATCCCGCGCGGGCTTGTGGCTCACGCGGGATGATGGCGTCCTATTATTTCTTGTCCTGCTCCAGCAGTTCGGACGGTGTGCGATCGGGCTTGCCGCCGCGGAAAATCTCGCGGCCATGCAGACGATGTTCCAGGTCACGTTCGGCCTTTTCCTCGTCAATCTTGGTCTGGCTCACCACCGGGTCCTCAATCAACGACGACACCGAGTTCACCTGCTTCTGAATGCGCTCGGCGATGGTGTCATCCATACTCACGATGCGCATCTTCCAGTCGATACTCGTGGCGTTGGATGAGCTCTTGGTCCACACGAACGTCAAAATGGCGCTCTGGTGGCCGCGCGCGGGGAACATGCCAAAGAAGGAATCGTGCTGAATGTTGCTATCCTCGTCGATATAGGCGTGAACGTTATACACCACGCGGTCGATCTTATCGTTGAGCAGCACGTTGGTCGCAAGCGCCGCGGCCTGGATCTGCCCGTTGGACAACAGCTCGAGCTCGTTGGCAGACGATGTGTCCAACACCGTCACCTCGACCGTGCCCGTACGCTCATCGGCTTCATCGACGGTAAAGTCGAGCGGGAACTGCATAAAGCCGTTGCCCCACTCAAGGCCGCCCTTCAGCGCCGTCGAAACGGTATCGACCGAAACGCTCTCGGACAGGTTGGCGGTATTCAGGCGACGCATCACGCCGTAGCCAATCTGCATGCCCACGATCAGCACCAAGATGCCGATAACCACGGCCATGGCAGTCTTCGTAATGGTATGGCTCACCTGCGAACCCGAAGGATCGTCCTCGGACAGCGGGTCGATATGTTTTGCCTGGCTCGCGCGGTCCTCGTTGCGCAGCTGCGCTAGCGCCGCTTTGTCACCGCGCTTGGCCGCAGCCTCCTTCTCACGCATGCGCTCGGTACGCTTTTTGGCAAGCGTAGGATCCAAGACGCCGGATGCATCGATTTCGGAGAATAACTCCGTCACTTCTTCCGGAGTCAAAGGGTTCTTGTCAGCCATAAACTTCCTGTCATATCAATCAGTCGAGCTCGTGCGCACGCGCACCTTCGAACTGCATTCGATAGTAACGGGCATAGGTGCCGCCACGGGCGAGAAGCTCCTCGTGCGTGCCACGCTCCACAACGCGACCATGCTCAACGGTCGCAATCTCATCGGCATGCTTAATGGTCGAAAGACGGTGGGCGATGATAATCGTGGTGCGGCCACGCGCCAGCTCTTCGAGTGACTCCTGCACCGCCTCCTCGCTCTCGTTATCCAAAGCACTCGTCGCCTCATCCAAAATAAGGATCTTGGGGTTCTTGAGAAACACGCGCGCGATGGCAACGCGCTGCTTCTGTCCGCCCGAAAGACGGCTGCCGCGCTCGCCCACCACGGTGTCGTAGCCCTGCGGAAGCGACTCGATAAAGGTATCGATATTGGCGCGACGGGCGGCCTCGGCGATCTCTTCTGCCGTAGCGCCCGGCTTGCCGTAGGCGATGTTCTCGCCAATCGTACCGTCAAATAGATAGACATCCTGCTGCACCAGGCCGATGGCGCGGCGCAGGCTCTGCTGCGTCACATCGCGCACGTCCTGACCGTCGATGCTAATGGATCCGGTAGCCACGTCATAAAAGCGCGGCAGCAGCGAACAGGTTGTGGACTTGCCGCCGCCCGAAGGGCCAACCAAAGCGATGGTCTGCCCGGGCTTGATGGACAGATCCATATGGTCGATAACGGGACGCTCGTCGGCATAGCCCTCGCCCAGCTCGACATCCTCGTAGTTAAAGCACACGTCGTGATACTCCACGGCGCCGGCAGTCACCTGCAGATCCGTAGCGCCCGGCTTGTCCTGGATATCCGGCGCGGTCGAGAGCACCTCGTCCATACGTTTAAAGCCGGCGATAGCCTTCTGATACGTTTCGGCCGAATTGACGAGCGTCTCAAGCGGCGTGCAGAACAGCGAAATATAGAGTGCGAAGGTCGCCATATCGACCGCCTGTAGCTGTCCCTGGGCGACCAGCCATCCGCCCAGCAGCACTACGATCACATAGAGCACACCCGAGAGCAGGCCATACGTCGCGGTATAGACGCCCATGGCGTGATACATGTTCTCCTTGGACAAAAGGTAGCGGTCGTTAGAGGCACGGAACTTGGCACGCTCGGTCTCCTCGTTGGCAAAGCTCTTGACCACGCGCATGCCCGCCAGAGAATCCTGCAGCTGTGCATTAATGCCGCTGATCTTCTTGCGGTTGTCGCTAAAGACCTCGCGCATGCGCATGTTCTGCCAAAACATGACGACCGCAAACGCTGCCGTCACCACAGCCATGGCAAGCGCCAGGACCGGGGCGATGGTAAAGAGGATCACAAACGAGCCGATGATCTCGATGCCGCAGATGATGATCCACTCGGGCACGTGATGCGCCGCCTCGCAGATATCGAACAGGTCGTTGACCACGCGGCTCATCATGTCGCCCGAGCTGTTGCGGTCGAAGTACGCAAAGCTAAAGCGCTCATACTGGTCGAACAGGTCCTCGCGCATTTTGGACTCCATGCGCGCGCCCATCACGTGACCCCAATAGCTCACAAAGTAGCGGCAGGCGCAGCGGACGGCATACATCAGCACCAAGCCCACCGCGATCATGCCGAGCGCCTGCATAATGGCAGCCTGACCCTGAGTAAATAGCCCACCGGTCAAATTGCGCAGGATAATGGGGAACGCCAGGTCAATGGCGGCAAGCACCAGAGCACAAACAGTATCAGCAACAAAAAGCCCCATCTGGGGCTCGTAATACGAAAGAAACCTCTTAAACATGCAGTCCTCGAAGAAAAATAAATAGCGTGATAAATCCGGTTGAGCCGGTCGGGCTGAAAACAAAGCATCCCAACAAACATAACGCCGATGTTCTAGCAACGTCAGCGAAAACGTCCCTAAGCGAGCAAGGTGCCTTGAAAGAGGAGCGACGCGTACTTCGGTACGCGAGCGACGATTGAAAGGCGGATTGCCGCTTAGGGGCGTTTGCAGCGTCGACTCGTTACGCGGTTTGGTAAAACCGCGTAAGCTAGAGCTCCGTGCCCCCAAGGCGGTGAGCGATGCTGTCGCAGGCCAAGGCGCCTACGACGGTCTTGGCGTCTTCGATCTTGCCGTCGAGCACGGCGTCGATCAGCTCGTGCAGCGGCACCAGGTCCACGTTGACAAACTCGTCATCATCGGGGTTGGGCGCATCAAACTCGAGCTTGGTAGCCAAGTAGATGTGGATGATCTCATCGCAAAAACCGCAGGACGTGACAATCGACGTCAAAAAGCGAATACGACCAGCCCTAAAGCCCGTCTCCTCATGCAGTTCGCGCTTGGCGCAATCGAGCGGGTCCTCGCCCGGGTCGAGCTTGCCGGCGGGAATCTCGACCGTCACGCGGTCAATGGCGGTGCGGTACTGACGCACCAGTACGATCTTGCCGCTCTCGGTCAGTGCCACAACGGCCGCCGCACCCGGATGGCGAACGATATCGCGGGCGCTGCGGTGACCGTTGGGCAGCTCAACCTCAAGACGGTGGACGTCGAGGATCTTGCCCTTCCAGGCGCACTCCTCCGAAAGAATCTTCTCGTGCAGCTTGGCATCGTGCGGGTCGTCATCGCCCAGCACCAGCGCCGGCTCGTCAGCGACCTCGCCACCAGGCTCGCCCTCGGCGTGCCCATACATGCGGCCGTCCTCTTCGACAATCTGCGCGTCCACGAGCTCTTCGTTCTTCTCGTCCATCCGTCTCATTCCTCTCGGATTTTAGGCATCCCAGGCGTCGCGGCCGCGCAGCGCGCGCAGGCCGATGTCGTGACGCAGGGTCTTGCCCTCAAAATCAATCTTCTCGCAGGCCTCGTAGGCAAGGTTGCGAGCGTTCTCGAACGTGTCGCCCAGAGCGGTCACGGCAAGCACGCGGCCACCGTTGGTCACGAGCTGGCCGTCCACCACGGCAGTGCCCGCGTGGTACACGGTCACGTTCTCCATGGCTTCGGCATCGGCGATACCGGTGATGACCTTGCCCTTCTCGTAGCTGCCGGGATAGCCCGCGCTCGTCAGGACAACGGCCACGGCCCACTCGTCACGCCAGTCGAGCTCAATCTGGTCGAGCTCGCAGTTGGCACAAGCCAGCATGACCTCGACCAGGTCGTTCTTAAGGCGCGGCAGCACGACCTGCGTCTCGGGGTCGCCAAAGCGGGCATTGAACTCCAGCACCTTGGGGCCGGCAGGCGTGAGCATAAAGCCGCCGTACAGGCAGCCGCGGTAGTCGATACCCTCGGCAGCGAGCTCGGCCACGGTCTGCTCCATGACCTTCACCATGGTGGCGTGCTCCTCGTCAGTCACGATGGGCACCGGGCTGTAGACACCCATGCCGCCGGTGTTGGGGCCCTTGTCGCCCTCGAGCGCGCGCTTGTGGTCCTGCGAGGTGGCCATGGGGCGCACGGTCTTGCCGTCGGTAAAGGCCAGCAGCGAGCACTCGGGGCCGGTCAGCATCTCCTCGATAACCACGGTGTTGCCGGCATCGCCAAAGGTGCCGCCAAAGCACTCGCGCACGGCCTCTTCGGCCTGCTCAAGTTCGGTCGCCACGATAACGCCCTTGCCCGCGGCAAGGCCGTCGGCCTTGACGACCAGCGGGGCGCCCTGCTCGCGCACGTAGGCGAGAGCCGAAGCCTCGTCGGTAAACGAACCATAGGCTGCCGTCGGAATGCCCGCACGCTCCATGAGCTGCTTGGAGAACAGCTTGGAGCCCTCCATCTGGGCGCCCTCGGCACCCGGGCCAAAGCAGGGAATACCCGCCGCGCGCACGGCGTCGGCCACGCCCGCCACGAGCGGAGCCTCGGGGCCAATTACCACGAGTCCGCATCCGTGGCTCTGCGCAAACGCCGCCACGGCCGCAGGATCGCAGTCGTCGAGAACAACGTTCTCGCCGCAGCTCGCGGTGCCGCCGTTACCCGGCGCGATGTAGAGCTTGCCGGCGCGCGGTGATGCCGCGAGCTTAGCTGCCAAAGCATGCTCACGGCCGCCGCTGCCCAACAACAGGATGTCGATGGTTTGAGTGTCCGCCTTCAAGGGTGCCTCCTCTATGGATGAACGGCCCGCTCCGCGCGAGCCCTTTGCAAGCAAATATACCCCTCGGCCGCCCGTCCGGGCTGCAAAGGGGTATATCGCAATAACCAAATAGTCCCGATTACTTCCAGAATCGGTTGATAATCTGCTCGCGACCAGCGCCAACGCCAATGAACGTCACGCGGGTGTGTGCCAGATCCTCGATAAACGCCACGTAGTCCTGAGCCTCCTGCGGCAGCTCCTCAAAGCTGCGGCAGCCGGTGAAATCGCCCTTCCAGCCAGGAAGCTCCTCGTAGATGGGCTTGGCATGCTCAAAGCGCACCTGGTGCTCGGGCACGCTCGTGTAACGCTCGCCATCGACGTCATAGGCAACACACACCTTAATGGTGTCGAAGGCCGAAAGCACGTCGAGCTTGGTCATGGCGATGTCGGTGAGGCCGTTGACGCGCGAGGCATAGTTGGCGATAGGGCCGTCAAACCAGCCGCAACGACGACGGCGACCAGTGGTCACGCCGTACTCATAGCCCTCCTCGGTCAGCGTGTGGCCAGCCTCGGACTCATAGGAAAGCTCGGTGGGCATGGGGCCCGAACCGACGCGGGTGATATAGGCCTTCATGACGCCCAGCACGCGGTTGACGTTCTTCATACCGACGCCGGAGCCGGTGATGGCGCCGCCGGCGGTGCAGTTGGAAGACGTCACGTACGGATAGGTGCCGTGGTCGATGTCGAGTAGCGTCGCCTGGGCGCCCTCAAACAGCAGGTCCTTGCCCTCATCGATCATGTTGTTGAGCAGCAGGCTCGTCTCGGTGATGTAGGGACGCAGGCGCTCGGCCATCGGCAGGTACTCGTCGCAAATCTGGTCCACGGTGTAGGTGGGCAGGTTGTAGATGAGCTCGAGCTCGGGGTTCACGCGGGCGAGAGCGGTCTCCAGCTTGTCGCGGAACAGTGCCTCGTCCAGCATGTCCTGCATGCGCAGGCCGATGCGGGCCATCTTGTCCTGATAGCACGGACCGATGCCGCGCTTGGTGGTACCGATGTTCTTCTTGCCGAGCTTCTGCTCAAAGGCGCCATCCAGATCGATGTGGTACGGCATGATGACATGCGCGTTGCCGCTAATCTTGAGGTTCTTGGTGGTGATGCCGTCGGCCTCGAACATATCGATCTCCTCAAGGACAACCTTGGGGTTGACGACGCAGCCGTTACCGATCACCGACACGTGGTCAGAATACATGATGCCGGAGGGCACCTGGTGCAGGCCGTACTTCTTGCCGTTGACGACGATGGTGTGACCGGCGTTGTTGCCGCCCGAGTAGCGCACGACGGCATCGAAGTCGCCGGCGACCAGGTCGCAAATCTTACCCTTGCCCTCATCGCCCCACTGGGCACCGACCAAAACGGTTGACGGCATGTTTACTCCTTACATTCATGGACTGTCTACGCGCCACGCCGGCACGCAGAAGCACAAAACATCCCCAGTATACCCGTGCAACGGGCGCCTGTCCTACTCCTCGGCATGTGCCCCATCAAGCTCATAGAACTTGGTGGATGCCGGCAGGAACATCAGGTCGACGTCGCCGATCGGGCCCGAACGGTTCTTGGCCACGACGATACGCGTAACGCCCTCGTCGGGTCGATCGTCGCGCGAGGCTTCGGCCTCGTCGGCGGAGCGGTCCAAGAACATGACGATATCGGCGTCCTGCTCGATAGAGCCCGATTCACGAAGGTCGGAAAGCTGCGGACGCTTGCCGGTACGGGATTCGACCTGACGCGAGAGCTGCGACAGCGCGATGAGCGGAATCTTGAGCTCCTTGGCCATGATCTTCAGACCACGCGACATCTCCGAAACCTCGACGGTACGGCTCTCGGAGCGGCGTCCCGGCGGAGGACTCACCAGCTGCAGGTAGTCCAGGATGATGATTGCCTTCTCCTTGTTATGGAGCATGCGGCGGCTCTTGGCGCGAATCTCGGTCACTGTGGTGCCGGGCGTATCGTCAATCAGAATATCCAGCTTGGACAAGGTCTGCGTGGCCTCGTTGATATTGGCCCACTGCTCGGGGCTAATGCGACCCATGCGGAAGTCACTGATCGAGATCATGGCATAGGCGCAAATCAGACGCTGGGCAATTTCCTTACCCGACATCTCCAGCGAGAAGAAGCCGACGGTATAACCAGCAGCGGCAGCGTTGAGCGCCAGGTTCAGAGCGAACGACGTCTTACCTACAGCAGGACGGGCGCCGATGATGATGAGCTGGCCCTCGCGAAAACCCATGAGCATGCGGTCGAGTGACGGAAAGCCCGTGGGCACGCCCGCAGCCTGGCCACCGGCCTGGCACACTTCCTCGGCCTCGTTATAGGCCTCGACCATAAACTCGGTCAACGTCTTGTAGCTCGACTTGACCTCGCGCGCCGTAACCTTGAGCAGCTTGCTCTCGGCCAGCTCGACAACCTCTTTGGTGTCGGTGGGGGCGTTATATGCCAGCGCGTTGATCTCGTTGGTGGCGCCGATCAGCTCGCGCAGCATCGAGTCGCGGCGAACGATGGCGGCATGGTGCTGCCAGTTGACGAGCGACAGGGTCTGACCCATCAACTCCAAAATGTACGCCTCGCCGCCCACGGCATCGAGCTTGTTGATGCTTCGCAGGTAATCGATCAGCGAGATGGAGTCGATGGGAATGCGGCTGTTGTACATATCGACCATCGCAGTATAGATGGTCTTATGAATGGGCCGGTAGAAGTCATCGGGCTGCAGCTCGACCTGGGCCTCTTCGACCACCTCGGGCGATAGCAGCATAGCGGCCAGTACATTGGCCTCTGCATCTTGGTTTTGGGGAAGACCCAACTTTGAGCCGCGGTCCTCGACCGTCAGCCCGGTCTCCCTATCGTCATATGCCATGAGCATCCTCATTCATATCGCTTGCGAGCATCCATAGTATCAGCCACGATCCCAAAACGCGCCGCGCGCCGCCAATCATCACCGAACCAAACGGATAAACGGTCCTGTATATAGGACTTCGACGCAACGTTCACCATGACACTCACTCAGCGCAAAAAACAAAAGGGCGCCCTGGTCTCCCAGAGCGCCCTTCTTAGAACAAGATTGTTGCGTTGCAGCAAATGCTACTCGGCAGCAGCCTCAGTCTCGACCTCGGCGGTCTCGGCCTCGGCGACCTCAGCGGCCTCCTCGACCTCAGCCTCGGCAGCGAGCTCCTCGGCGGTAACGCCGACGAGAACGACAACCTCGGCCTTGATCTCGCGGTACAGCGAGATGGCAACGGTGTGGGCACCGGCAACCTTGATGGGCTTACCGAGCTCGACGCGCTTGCGGTCGATGTCCATACCGAGCTGAGCCTTGATGGCATCAGCGATCATAGCGGCGGTAACGGAGCCAAAGAGGATGCCCTCGTCGCCGACCTTGACGTCAACGGTGACCGTCTTGCCCTCGAAGGCAGCCTTGGTCTCGTTGGCGGTAGCCAGACGGACGGCCTCGCGCTTGGCGATGTTGTTGCGACGCTCGTCAAGCTGCTTGAGGTTGCCCTTGGTGGCGGCAACAGCGAGCTTCTTGGGGAACAGGAAGTTCTCAGCGTAACCCTGAGCGACCTCTACGACGTCACCCTCGCCGCCCTTGCCCTTGATCTCATCGAGAAGAATAACCTTCATGATGCGTCTCCCTTCTTAGCCGCGGTCGCGGTTGCCACGAGAGGAAACCACGGGGACGGTGTACGGCAGGAGAGCCATCTCGCGGGCGCGCTTGATGGCGTTGGCGATGTCATGCTGATGCTGCGTGCAAGCGCCAGTGACGCGACGGGGCTTGATCTTGCCACGGTCGGTCATGTACTTACGGAGAAGCTGAGTGTCCTTATAGTCAATGAACTCAGTGTTCTCCTTGCAGAACTGGCAGTACTTACGACGCGGCTGACGTGCAGAAAAATCATTAGCCATGTCAAAATACCTTTCATTTGGCAACTTCGGCGAACCGAAGCCGCCTCTCACTCAAAAATAGGTGAACAACCCCTAGAACGGGATGTCCTCATCGTAGACGTCGACCGCGGGCGGCGTAGCCACCGGTGCGGCAGGACGTGCTGCGGGCGCGGGAGCTGCGGGGGCGTAACCGCCCTGATCGTAGCCACCCTGGCCACCACGGGAGCTCATAAACTCGATCTCATCGACGATGACCTCAAGCTTGCTCCTGCGCTGACCGTCGCGCTCCCAAGAGCTGTAGCGCAGCTTGCCCTCGATCGCGACCTTGTTTCCCTTTGCCAGGAAACGTCTCACGGCCTCGGCGCGGGTGCCGAACATGGTGCAGTCGACAAAGTTGGGATAGTCCTCCCACTCGCCAGTCTGCGCGTTGCGGCGACGATCGTTCACGGCGACGCCAAAGGACAGAACCTGGGTTCCGCCGGCGGTGGCGCGCAGCTCGGGATCGCGGGTGAGGTTACCGGTGATGTTCACTCGATTGATGCTCATAACTCACTACTTCCTCTTGGGGCACAAGCCCAGTCCAAAACGACAGTCTTACTCCTGGTCGTCGCGACGGACGATCATGTGGCGGACCACAGCGTCGGTGATGCGCAGGACGCGATCAAGCTCGGCGATCTGGGTAGGATCTGCGTGGAAGTTGATGAGGGTGTAGTCACCATCGGTGAGGTCGTTGATCTCGTAGGCGAGCTTGCGCTTGCCCCACTCGTCAACGGAGTCGACCTTGCCAGCGCCCTCAGCGATCGTGGTATCGATACGCTTCATAACAGCGAGACGAGTCTCGGGGTCGAGCGACGGGTCAACAAAGAACAGCAGTTCATAAGCCTTCATATTGTCACCTCCTCTGGGCAAATGTGGCTTCAGGTCGTGAAGGTGCGCCTGAAGCAGGAAAAGACTTGGTAATAATATCTTTCAACCTCCTAGGCTGCAAGAATTTGCAGCTACAACCTCATGACCTCCACATATGCCCATACTCGCACGACGTTTCATGCGCATTCCAACCAAATGCTTACCAAAAGCTTGACGAATCTGTGGACACGATACGGTGCCGTGGGGACAAGCTGAGCCAAGCCACAGGTCAACGGGCACAAGGCTGTGGTCGCAAAATGCATACCAGTGGTCCACAGCACCACCCAAAGATTTTTAAATTCATTGCCAAGTCGCTTATGAATACCCCTTTTGAACAATTGAGTTGATCAACCACGCTGGTCGGAAGCCGTTTTTTTGGCACCTCAAACCCCACTGCAACGCCAAGCGCGGCCGAGCGTTTTAAAAAATGCCAACTTTTCTGTTTGCACTTTGCGATTCCTCGTGTATACTGACTTTCGCATTTAACGGAGAGTTGTCCGAGTGGCCGAAGGAGCACGATTGGAAATCGTGTAGGCGTCAAAAGCGTCTCCAGGGTTCAAATCCCTGACTCTCCGCCAGTTAATTCCAAAGCAGGCCTTCGAGCCTGCTTTGTTTTTACCCCACGCGGAGGGGTGGCAGAGTGGTTGAATGCGGCGGTCTCGAAAACCGTTTGGCCTGTATAAGGTCACGAGGGTTCGAATCCCTCCTCCTCCGCCATTTTGGTTGAGAAAGCTCCCGAGAATGGGAGCTTTTTTGTTTTGAGTCCCTTACAAACAAACACGGCGAAGGAGGAGGGATTCGAGCCCGCCCCTCACCAAAAACATGTACGTCACCCTCCAAAACCGACAATTTTCGACATCTTTGGAGGCTGACGTACACGTTTGGATCGGGCTCGTGGGAGCGACGCTACTCGATAAGCGTCTCTTCGCCTTGTACGCTCTTCCAGTTGCGGATAAGTGCCTTGCGCAGTTCATTTTGCTTTCGTTGGTACTCGGTATCGGTGCATCGAGGCATGCCGAGTGCTTCGCGAATGTTGTTCATGGCACGGTGAAAGGCAAGCTGGCTGCCGAACTGAGCCGAAGTGAGCGTAACGATTCGATATCCCATTTGGGCGAGAACGGCCTCTCGTTCCGCATCTGCTCCCTTGCGCTCGAACTCATCGTGAAAGCCGCCCTTATATTCAATACCGAGCTCCCTGCGCTTATAGGTAACGAGCGTGTCGATTTTGAGCGTTCGAGCTTTGGCGCAGTGCCAAAGACGTTGAGGGATTTCAAGCGGTTTGCTGAGCTCGATGCCTCGAATGCCAACACCGCCTTCGCTTGTTGGGAGCGAGAGGGCGATTGCCGAAGCGGTCTCCATAGGCGAGGCAGAATGGTCGTAGATATGTCTGAGTGCGAGTCGCGCGCGTGTGGCACCGGGTTTGCCGGGGTGCATATCGAGCAGCTCGGTAATTTGTTCCTTGGACGCGGTGGCTGGTTGCTCGGTATAAGGGTCGGCGGGATTGAGCCCCATGCGATAATCGCCGCAAACTTCATAGCCGTATTCGAGGTATTCGATCCTATCCATCCACTCGGCAGCGAGCACGAAGGTGAAGGCTTCGTCGGTGATGAAGATTCCGGGCGTCAACTCGTCAATATGCTCGTAGGGAAGATTTTGTCCAAGAATGTGGCAGATGACGCCTTTGGTTCGAATTCGCTCGAATTCGAATACAACCGAGATGTCGATAGTCTTGAGCATATCGGGCGGAATGCCGCAGTCGGTAAGGGCCTGTCGTATGCGCGCAACGCGTTGCTGGGTGGAGATGCCTCGTGCGCCTATCTGGTAGTCGCGTTGTGCGAGAGGCTGCACCAAATTCTGAGGTGCATGATGAACGAGCCGTGCGGTTTTATGCGAAATGAGAACAGGGGTATCCATTGATGACCTCTCGCTTTGAGCCGATACCCAACTCTTATGTCCGTTGAAGTGGGGAAATATACTGGATGTGAGTAAATCGACTCATGCATGCCGCGCATGATATGCAAACGCGTACGTCACCCTCAAAAGATGCCGAAAAATGTCGTTTTTGGAGGCTGACGTACACGTTTTGGACCCCCGGCATTCCAACAACGCCACGCCCGCATCCAGTCCCGACCGTTTGCCGAGCAATAGGGTCGCAATCGGCGCCGAACATGTACTATGTACGGGCATTGTCAAAATCCGTAACCCAAAGGACCCCATCTTGCCCGTCGTCGCCGCTATGACCGTTACCCCACATGCCTCTGATGCCATGGTCGCTATCCCCTTTTGGCTCGAGATGTTCGCTGTTGTCGCTGCATCGATCTCGGGTGTACTGGTTGCGCGCGAGCACAAGCTCGACCTGGTGGGCGCGGTCGCGCTCGCGGTGGTCTGCGGCCTGGGCGGCGGCCTTTTGCGCGATATGACGCTGCAGGTGGGCAACGTCTACATCCTCAACCAGCCGATGGCGCTGCCGCTTTCCATTGCCACGGCAGCCATCATCTATATTTTCCCGGCAATCGTCGACAAGCCCGAAAAACTCATCCCCCTGCTCGACATCATCTCGGTCGGCATCTATGCCGCCACCGGAGCGGACAAGGCGCTTGTCTACGGCTTTGCGCCGGCGGTGTGCATCATGATGGGCTTTTTTACCGCGGTGGGCGGCGGCATGTTGCGCGACGGCTTTATGGGCGTGGTTCCGGGCATTTTCCAACGTACTAACTTTTATGCCATCGCCGCCATCGCCGGATCGACAAGCTATGTGTGTCTCGTTATGAGCGGCATCATGAGCAATGTCGCCGCGCTGGTCGTATGCGTTGTCGTGACCATGGGCCTGCGCTGGCTCTCGCTGCGCTTTGACATCAAAAGCCCCACCGAAGAAGACATCGCGCGCTTTTTGCACCGTAAAAAGTAGGCAGCACGACACAACCCCTCGAAATGCAACCGAGAGGTTCTTTTAGAGCGCCCACGCGTTGGGTACCCTGTTAGATGCATATCGAGCATCTAACGAAGGATTCACTATGCCCTGTAATCAATTCCCGTTGACCCAGCGCCGTAAAGCATGGGGCCGCATCACCATCCTGTTCGCGCTCATCGCGCTCGCGCTCACCGCACTTCCCACGGCGTCGTTCGCCGGCACGGACACCGCAGGCAACGTACTTGCGACCGACAATGACGCCAATCCGTCCGGCGTCGATGGTGACCTGTACTGGGCCGGCCAGGCCCTCAACTTGGACGATGCCTCCATCGGCCGCGATATTATCGCGGCGGGCGAGAGCCTATCGATTCGCGACTGCACCGTAGGCGGCGCTATTCGCCTGGCGGCGCGCACCATCGACATCGCCAAGACCACGGTTGATGGCAGCGTCACGGTGGCCGGCCAGCACGTTGTGCTCAACACCGGTAGCACCGCCAACTGTTTCTATGCGATAGGCGAGACGGTTGCCCTGCGCGGCTCTACCAAGTCGGCAGCGCTTGCGGGCAACACGGTGACCATCGATGGCACCGTCGAGGGCGATGTCGAGGTTTGGGCCGACAAGCTCATCCTGGGCAAGAACGCCCACATCACCGGCACCGTGAACGCGCACGTCTCCGAGGACCCCGAGCGCGCCGCGGGAGCCGAGGTCGGCGCACTCAAGATCGACCGCACCGAGAACGAGGATACTTCCACCGTTAACGATGTCATCGGCGGTATCGTCGCCGCGGCACTCTCGACCTGCTTTGTCGCTCTGCTGCTCGAGCTCGTCTTTCCGCGTGCGACTGCCAGCGCCGCCGGTATGCTCCACCAGCGCCCCATGCCCCTGTGGGTGAGCGGTCTTCTGGGCACGATTGCTATCGTCCCCGCCGTCCTGCTGCTAATTATCTCTATCGCTGGTCTGTCGCTTGCCGGAGCCCTCATGTGCGGTGTTATTGGCATCGCGCTGGTGTCGAGTGCCTTTGCGGGGTGTGCGATCGCCCGCATGGTCGGACACAGCCAAAACCGCTACGCCATGGCAGCCATCGGCGGCGTGATCGCCGGCGCCCTCACGGGGCTTCCCCTCGTAGGCGACTTCATCAGCGGCGTGGCCTTCGTCTTTGCACTCGGCTACATCATCCAAATCATCTGGCGCAACGCCCACCTCAAACCGCAGCAGTCGGCTAACACGCCAGAACTCCCCACCGCTTAGCCGCCAACCGCCA
>OCAD01000695.1_pt1 | contig 18733 bp, 16 predicted proteins | sample 1538261 | NCBI WGS metagenome assembly OCAD01 (sample SAMEA2580261, study PRJEB22360) | human gut metagenome | biome: human gut; feature: human-associated habitat; material: faeces | place: Denmark | collected 2008/2010
TGACAACATGAGCACTTTTTGAATGCGTTTTTTACAAATTCGCAGCGCCCTGTGGTTGATTGTCTGACCGTAGCTGCGGGCATTTTGGCTCGCAGCCAGGAAGTTATCAAAGGAACAGGCGCGGATCAGCGATTTGTAAAAAACGCTTTTAAAAATGCGGAGTGTCACCCTTTATTCTTATAAATATTTCTTCTCTTGTTCTTTCTGACTCATACATGCAACACTATCAATCAGAGTTTACATCCAGTCGTAGTATCAACAATATTCATCAATTGTTCTCCTTCCAGATACCTTTGCAGGTTTCCAGCTATAATATCTACGATTCGATATAAAGTTGCAGGATGATGAAAATCTCCGGCTACGTGTGGAGTTATGATCACATTTTCTACGTTCCATAATTTATGTTGCGTCTGCAGCGGTTCTGGGTCTGTAACATCCAGTCCTGCTCCATAAATCTGTCCTTGGATCAATGCTTCGCAAAGATCCTCTGTATTAACTGCACTGCCTCTGCCAGCATTTAGCAAGATTGAGGTGTTCTTCATTTTTTCAAAACGATCTTTATTGAAGATATTTCGTGTTGCTTTAGAATCTGGAAGTACAGATAATACAACATCTGCTTTGGGCAGCAATTTATCCAGATCATCCATGGTATGGAGTTCATCGATATCTTGCGGTACCTGCCCTGGTCTTCGTTTGATTCCGATGATATGGTAGTCAAAATTTTTCATTAATCTTGCAAAGTATAATCCGATGTCACCGAGTCCCACGATCAGAAGTGTTCCTCCGCATAAGGACATGACACCTCCTTCATCTTGCCATTCACATTGATTTTGGTTATCTCTGTATAGATGTAATTTCTTTTGCAGGGAAAATAAGACTGCCAGCATATGTTCTGCAACGCTTGGTCCATAGGCTCCTGTAGCATTCGTCAATATTACATCTTCAGGAAGCACGCCTTTCTTCACATAAGGATCAGCCCCTGCTGAATTAAGCTGCAGCCATTCTAAGTTTTTTGCTTCCTGTAAGTAAAATGGATCTACATTTCCAATGATCACATTTGCTTCCTGTACCATTTCCTGAGTTACATTATCGTATGAACTGTATATAAATTTATTGCCTTGAGAATGTTGTTCTAATGTTTTTTTATGTTCGTCTTTTACTGGCATAACAACCAGAATGTTTTTATCTTTTTTCATTGAATTACTTAATATCCTCCTGTTTATTTTATACTATTGTAACGCAAGAGTTATAGAAAGAAAACCCATAGAAATTAAATTTCAGGAGTTTTCAAAGAACAATTCATATAGACAAATTTTGTATACGTGCCGTATAATAAGAATTATACAAAAATAATAGGAAAAGGAAATATCAATATGAACGATTTTAAATATGTATTTGGTCCGATCCCATCCAGAAGACTAGGAAGATCCTTAGGTATCAGTCCACTGCCTAAGAAGACATGTAACTATTCCTGCATCTACTGTCAATTAGGAAGAACCGATAAAATGACAAATAAACGTCAGGAATTTTATAAAACAGAAGATATCATAGCGGAATTTAAACAGTATCTCAAAGACTCTGATAAATTTGATATCGTAACGGTCGTTGGAGAAGGAGAACCTACTTTAGCAGCAAATCTTGGTGAATTAGTAGTTGCTCTGAAAGCATTAACAGACAAGCCAGTCGCAGTGATCACAAATGGTGCGTTGCTTTCTGATCCACAAGTCAGAGAAGAATTATGCCATGCTGATATGGTATTGCCATCTCTGGATGCTTATAACCAGGAAATTTCCAAGAAGATCGACAGACCTTATGGAACGATCAAATTTAAAGAAGAATTTGAAGGTCTCAAAAAGTTCACTCACATGTATGAAGGAGAACTTTGGTTGGAGATCATGCTAGTTGATGGGATCAACGATGATGAGCAGTCTATTCTTAAGTTTCAAGAATTATTAAAAGAATTAAAATATGACAGACTATACTTAAATACACCAGTTCGTCCGCCAGCAGAAGCAGATGTGAATGTCGTATCTGAAGAACGCATGCGATATGCGGTTGAGATACTTGGTGGTATTTCGATTGAGATGATGAGTTCTGGTGCATTTTTCAGTGAGATTGAAGATGACTATGAAGCGGTTAAATCCATTATCGGAAGACATCCTATGAATCAGTTTGAAGTACGAGGATTCTTAGAAAGCAGAGATGTGAAAGATCCAGAAGCGATGATGGAACAGATGAAAAAAGATGAAGCGATCCATGTGATCGATTACAAAGGAATCCTGACGTTCCGTTTAAAATAGTACAATGATCGGATTATAAAAAGGAGAAACAAAATGAAGCATAGTGTAAAAAGAGTGGCAGCAATTCATGATCTGTCTGGTTTTGGAAGAGCTTCGTTGACAGCGATCATTCCCATCCTTTCATCCATGGGAGTGCAGGTCTGTCCATTGCCGACAGCGATCCTTTCCAATCATACTGGGGGATTTGATACCTTTAGTTTTGTAGACTTTACAGATCATATGCAGGACTATATCGATCATTGGAAAGAGCTAAATATCGATTTTGACTGTATTTATTCTGGATTCTTAGGATCTGAACGTCAGATTGAGATCGTTTCCGGATTTATTGATGATTTTGGAACAGAGGATAATATGGTTGTGATCGATCCAGTCCTTGGAGATAATGGAAACTTGTATTCAACGATGGATCAAGGATTAGTTGAAGGAATGAAACGTCTGGTAACAAAAGCTGACATTATTACACCCAATTTTACAGAAGTAAGTCTTTTATTAGGGGAAGAATACAAACAGACAACAACCGATGAAGAGATCAAAGAATGGGTAAAACGTTTGTCTGATATGGGACCAGATATCATTGTTGTGACAAGTGTTCCAGATAAAGAGAAAGATAAAGATTCTAATGTGATCGCTTACGATAGAACTTGTAATACATATTGGAAGATAAAATGCCGTTATATCCCAACATTTTATCCGGGAACAGGAGATGCTTATACTTCTGTTATGATAGGAAGCCTGTTAGACGGAGACAGTCTGCCAATCGCACTGGATAAGGGTGTGCAGTTTATCACACAGGCGATCAAGGCAAGTTATGGATTTGATTATCCAAACAGAGAAGGAGTATTGCTTGAGAGAGTATTGGAAGTATTGAAAATGCCGGTAGTTTTAGGTGGATATGAAATGATTTGATATCGAAAGCTAAAAAAGGAGGTGTCTGACATGTTTTATTTACTAGACCCAGAAAAATGGGAACGACAGAAACATTTTGAATATTATATGCAGATGATACCATGCGGTTATACTGTTACAGTACGTCTAGATGTGGAAAATCTGTATCAGCAGGTCAAAAAATGTGGATTAAAGTTTTATCCGGCATTTATTTACTGCACAGGAAAAGTTGTCAATGAGAAAAGAGAATTTAAAATGGGAGTCGATCAGGAAGGAAGACCTGGTTACTTTGATGTGATGCATCCAAACTTTACGATCTTTCACAAAGATGATCATACATTTTCAGACATCTGGTCTTATTATGATGATGATTTTCAGACATGCTATCAAAACATTATAAATGATATGGAAACATACAAAGATGTCAAAGGACCCAAAGGAAAAGAAGGGCAGCCGCCAAACTTCTTTTGTATCTCCTGTGTGCCATGGATGGATTTCACAGGCTACAGCACATGGGGGCCAACCGGAAGACCAAATCTATTTCCGATCATTACATTTGGAAAATATGTGGAAGAAGAGGGCAGAAGAAGGCTGTCTGCTGCTTTGACGATATCTCATGCATCCGCAGATGGATATCATGCTAGTATGTTCTTTGAAAGACTGCAGGAAGTATTAGATGAATTTGTAATTGATCAGTAATTGATGCATTGATCAAAGTTTATAATTCATTTTTAAGTGAAAAAATCGATGATTATAATAGCAGCATGTATTATGAAAATACATTTTATTTATTTCCCTTGCAAAAATCCAGCCGAAGTAGAAGCGGACAACTTCTCCAACATTGATGAAATTTCCTCCTCAGACTCCTTAAAACCACCCGTGATCCACTGTCGGATCACAGCCATGCATCCGCTCACAATATAAATATGCAAAGAAGACAAAGCCTCCGCATCGTAATCAGGCCGGCGGCTCTGCCACATTGGCATGGTCCAGTGTTGGGTGGCAAGCAGAAGTTTATTCTGAAATCCTGGATCACCATGGTCTGAGAACAACAATCTTACCAACTGCTTATGCTCACTGATATAAAAGATAATAGAATTCATCAACTGTGAAATTGAATTTTCCTTCTCAAACTGGATCATATCTTCTTCTAGAGTATTTAAAATCTCATCTTCAATCGACTCCAGAAGATCCATCGGACTGGAATAATACGTATAAAATGTACTGCGGTTAATATCCGATTTCTCACATAGGCGGGAAACGGATATTTTTTGTATTGGCTGGTGCTTTTATTAAAAAAAAAAGGGCCGGTTCATGTATTGGCTGTTCTTTTAATAAATAAAGCAGGCTCTCTCTGAGCGCACGTTTTGTTTTCAAAATACGACGATCAGTTTTCTTCTCTACCATATCAAAAACTCCTTTAAAATCATATAAAAAAGATAATCTACAAAACAATGAAAAATGTTCGATAACCACCAAAAACACTATTTTGGTGGTTGTTGTATACACATACATTTATTATAATATACATATGAATGAAAAACAACAGTTGTATGATAAAAGGAGGCACAAACATGAACCGGCAAGATTTTTATGATGGAAAATTATTTGATGCATATCGTTATATGGGTGCACATAAAGACGGTGATAAGATTCGTTTTGTAACCTATGCACCAAGAGCCTCCAGGATATCGATCATTGGGGAGTTTAATAACTGGAATGAAGAATTTATGGAACAAGACGCACAAAGTGGTTTCTTTTTATTCTACTCCGACAAAGCTAAAGAAGGTCAGATGTACAAATACTGCATCTACGGACCAGATGGAAACCGGCAGGAACATTGTGATCCCTATGGATTTGAGATGGAACTAAGACCGGGGGCATGTTCTATTATCAGAGATATCACAACATACAGATTCAATGACAGATCATGGATGCAGATGAGAAGTGTCGGAATGGAAGATGCCATCAATATCTATGAGATGCATATGGGTTCATGGAGAATGAATAAGAAAGATGAGAATGGCTGGGATCAGTATGATGAGATTGCCAAGATGCTCGTTCCATATCTAAAACAAAATAATTATACCCATGTAGAATTAATGCCACTGTCAGAACATCCATTTGATGGATCATGGGGATACCAAAACACTGGATTTTTTGCACCAACGAAACGTTATGGAACTCCAGATAAATTAATGAAATTTGTTGATATGATGCATCAGGCAGGGATTGGAGTCATTATGGATTTTGTGCCAGTTCATTTTGCAGTAGATGGATATGGACTGAAATTATATGATGGAACTCCATTATATGAATACGATAATAAAGATACTGGAGAGAGTGAATGGGGAAGTTGCAACTTTATTCATTCCAGAAGAGAAGTTCAGTGCTTCTTGCAATCAGCGGCCAACTATTGGCTGGAAGAGTATCATTTTGATGGAATCCGTATGGATGCAGTGAGCCGCCTGATCTACTGGCAGGGAGATGAAAGCAGAGGAGTCAACGATACAGCGATCGACTTCTTAAAAGCATTCAATTTAGGTTTGAAACAACGTCATCCAACCGCCATGCTGATCGCAGAAGATTCCACCGCTTATCCAGGTGTGACAGAACCTGTATGGAAAGGCGGGTTAGGATTTGATTACAAATGGGATTTAGGATGGATGCACGATACTCTGGAATATTTTCAGACTGGACCAGAATATCGAAGTCGTGATTATCACAAACTAACATTCTCTATGGTGTATTTCTGGAATGAACGTTATATGCTAGAATATTGTCATGATGAAGTTGTACATGGCAAGGCAACGATCTTACAGAAGATGTATGGGGATTATGAAGATAAATTTCCACAGGCAAGGGCTATGTATATGTATATGATGATCCATCCAGGAAAGAAATTAAACTTTATGGGGAATGAATTTGGACAGATCAGGGAATGGAGCGAGGCACAGGAACAAGATTGGATGATCTTAAAATATCCGATTCATGATGCCTTCCATAAATATATGGTCAAATTAAATGACATTTACAAGAAAGAAAAAGCTTTCCATTATGATTATCATAGAGAAAACTTTGAATGGCTGGACTGCCATCAGGAAGAACGATGTATTTATGCGATCGGAAGAAAAACGGCAGATCACATGATCGTTGGAATCTTTAATTTCTCTGACAAAGAGCAGAAAGATTATAAATTAACGATCAAAGGACACCATACGAGAAGAACAGTATGGTGGAACGATGAAGAAACGTAAAGAAAATATTCATCTAAAGAAAAAAGGAAAAGACAGTGAGCTTACGATCACACTTCCAAGATATAGTGGAGTTTTATTAAAACTAACGAAGAAAGAATAAGGTAGAAACTTTGAGTAAAAGGAGATAATATCATGAAAATATACGATTTAGTAATTATAGGTTCCGGACCAGCTGGAATGTCTGCAGCAATCTATGCACAGAGAGCAATGCTTGATTTTGTTATGATCGAGAAAGAATATATGCCAGGAGGACAGGTTGTACAGACTTATGAAGTTGATAATTATCCTGGAATTCCAAAGACAAATGGAATGGATCTTGGATTAAAATTTTCAGAGCATGCGAAAGAACTTGGTGCTAAAAGTATTACAGCAGAAGTTAAAGAAATCTATGCAGACGAAGAAATCAAAGAGATCATGCTTAAGAATGGAGATACATTAAAAACAAGGACGATCATTCTTGCAACAGGAGCAGTTCATCAGACTTTGGGAATAGAAGGAGAAGAAAAATTAAAGGGAATGGGAGTATCTTATTGTGCAACATGTGATGGAGCATTTTTTAGAAATAAGGTAACAGCAGTTGTTGGTGGTGGAAATGTTGCATTGGAAGATGCAATATTCTTAAGCCGTATGTGTAAAAAAGTTTATCTGATCCATCGAAGAGATGAATTTCGTGGTGCAAAGATTCTTCAGGATGAAGTAAAGAAGAACGACAAGATTGAAATCTTATGGAACACGATCGTGACAAAAATCGATGGAGATGAGGTTGTGGAGGGACTTCATATACAAGATGTAGATAACCATGTGGATAAGTTACTAGATGTTGATGGAATTTTTATCGCTGTGGGGACAAAACCAGCTTCCGAGCTTTTATCTGGAAAGTTATCAACAGACGAAAAAGGATATATTATCGCGGGAGAAGACGGTGTTACAAATATTCCGGGAATCTTTGCTGCAGGGGATGGAAGAAGCAAAAATCTTCGTCAGGTGGTGACGGCGGTGTCAGATGGTGCCAACTGTGTGTATTCAGTCGAGCGATATCTCCAAAATGCCTAATTTTCAGACAATTTAAGCTATTTTTATATAGTGACTCATAAATTAAAAATCAACCGCTTTTTGTCGATTTGTGCTAGTTGTATAACAAAAAGCAGGTTGATTTTTTTATGGAAAAATTACACACATATTGCTAACAAAATACCCACAAAGTTATCAACATACAGAAATGGCATATTTTAGCCAAAAATGAGTTACCCACAGAGTTATCCACATTATCCACATCCACAATTCGACAAATAATAACTGTGGATAACTTCAAAAAGAAACATATGTTTTGTTTACTATTTATAAAAAGATTTTGTTTTCTTAATCAGAATTATATGTTATAATGAATTCATACAAAAAAGGTAAAGGAGATGGGAGCCATGAAATTCATTATTAGTGGAAAGAACATTGAAGTTACAGAAGGTATCAAAGCAGCAATTGAAGAGAAACTCGGACGTCTCGACAAATATTTAGTAGACGATACGATCGTGAATGTAACTTTAAGTGTTCAGAAGGGAAGACAGAAGATAGAAGTTACCATTCCTATGAAAGGGCACATTATCCGTGCTGAAGAAGGCAGTGAAGACATGTATGTATCTATTGACCTGGTAGTAGATGTGATCGAACGCCAGATCCGCAGATATAAAACAAGACTTATGAATCAGAAATATGATGGAACAAGCTTCAAACAGGAATTTATGGAGCAGGAAGACGATGTGGAAGATGATGAGATCAGAATCATCCGAAGCAAGAAGTTTGCTATCAAACCAATGGATGTAGAAGAAGCTTGTGTACAGATGGAATTATTAGGACATGATTTCTTTGTATTCCGCAATGCTGATACATTTGAAGTCAATGTTGTATACAAGAGAAAAGGAAATACATACGGACTGATCGAACCTGAATTTTAGAAGATCGGAAGATGGAGGAGATCCTTATGACAAGGATCTCCTTTTTTCATACTTTTTTTTATAAAAAATTCAAAATTTATTGAGAATTTTTACAATTAGTTAACTTGCACCTTATAATGTTAAGTGTTACAATAGCAAAGACTATATAATAGATATAAGACTATCTTGATATCAGATGTCAGAGACAGAACGATCACAAGATGGAACAATCATAAAAAGAAACTTAGGAGATTATTTATGGGTTTATTTGATAAAGTATTTGGTTCTCACAGTGATAAGGAACTAAAACGAATCAGCAAGACAGTTGACAAGATCGAAGCACTCGATGAGTCCATGCAGAAATTGTCAGATGAGGAACTAAGACATAAGACCGTTGAATTTAAAGAAAGACTTGCAAATGGAGAGACATTAGATGATCTGTTACCAGAAGCATATGCAACAGTAAGAGAAGCCAGCAGCCGTGCGATCGGTTTAAAACATTACCGTGTACAGCTGATCGGTGGTATCATCCTGCATCAGGGACGTATCGCAGAGATGAGAACTGGTGAAGGTAAAACTTTAGTATCCACGTTACCTGCATATTTAAATGCACTGGAAGAAAAGGGCGTTCATATCGTAACAGTCAATGATTATCTGGCAACTCGAGATGCCGAGTGGATGGGAAAAGTTCATAATTTTCTTGGATTAACTGTTGGCGTTGTTACAAATGATATGGAGAATGATGAACGTCGTGAAGCATATAACTGTGATATTACTTATATTACAAACAATGAATTAGGATTTGACTACTTAAGAGATAACATGGTCATTGAGAAAGAAGATCTTGTACAGAGAGATCTTCACTATGCGATCGTCGATGAGGTCGATTCCGTACTGATTGATGAGGCAAGAACACCACTGATTATTTCCGGTGAAAGTGGTAAGTCTACAGAATTGTACCGTGCATGTGATATCTTAGCCCGCCAGATGGAACGAGGAAGTTCTGATGGTGAATTATCCAAGATGGATATCTTAATGAACGAGGATATCGAAGAAGATGGAGATTTCCTTGTCAATGAAAAAGATAAACAGATCATGCTGACTGCAGATGGCGTGAAGAAAGTCGAGAAATTCTTCCATATCGAGAATCTTGCAGATCCAGAGAACCTTGCGATCCAGCATAATATCATCTTAGCACTTCGTGCACATAACTTAATGTTTAAAGACAAAGACTATGTAGTAAAAGATGATGAAGTATTGATCGTCGATGAATTTACAGGACGTATCATGCCAGGAAGACGTTATTCTGATGGTCTGCATCAGGCAATCGAAGCGAAGGAAAATGTAAAGGTCAAGAGAGAATCCAAAACTCTTGCAACGATCACGTTCCAGAACTTCTTCAATAAATATGACAAGAAAGCAGGTATGACAGGTACTGCACTTACAGAAGAACAGGAATTTAGAGAGATTTATGGAATGGACGTTGTTGTGATCCCAACAAACAAACCAGTTCAGAGAATCGATCATGATGATGCGATCTACAAGACAAAACGTGAGAAGATGAATGCTGTTGTCGAAGATATCATTGAATCTCATGCAAAAGGACAGCCTGTTTTAGTTGGTACGATCACCATCGAGATGTCTGAAGAATTAAGTGCAATGCTTAAGAAACGTGGAATCAAACACAACGTACTGAATGCGAAATTCCACGAGAAAGAAGCAGAGATCATCTCTCACGCAGGTGAGATCGGTGCCGTAACGATCGCTACGAACATGGCTGGTCGTGGTACTGACATCGTGCTGGAAGATGGTGTTGCAGAACTTGGCGGATTAAAGATCATCGGTACAGAACGTCATGAATCCAGACGTATCGATAACCAGTTACGTGGTCGTGCTGGACGTCAGGGAGATCCAGGTGAATCTAAGTTCTATTTATCACTGGAAGATGATCTGATGAGATTGTTTGGATCTGAAAGAATGATCAGTATATACAATGCACTGGGAATTCCAGAAGGAGAAGAAATCCAGCATAAGACGATCAGCAAGACGATCGAGAAAGCCCAGAAGAAGATTGAGAATAACAACTTTGGTATTCGTAAGAATCTGTTAGATTATGATAGAGTCAACAATGAACAGAGAGAAGTTATGTACAAAGAACGCCGCCGTGTTCTTGACGGAGATGACATGAAAGAATCTGTTTTAGGCATGATGAAAGAAACAGTTGCAAATCATGTATATCAGGTGATCAGTGATGAGCTTCCACCAGAAGAGTGGGATCTGGCAGCACTGAATGCAGAGTTACTTCCAATTGTACCACTGAATAAGATCGTATTAACAGATGCAGAGAAATCTTCTGGTAAAGTTGATGATCTGGTAGCAAGATTACAGGAAGAAACAGTTGCATTATATGAACAGAAAGAAAAAGAATTCGAAGACTTTGATCTTCGTGAGATTGAACGTATTATCTTACTGAAAGTCATCGACCGCAAGTGGATGGATCATATTGATGATATGGATCAATTAAGAGAAGGAATTGGTCTTCAGGCATATGGACAGAGAGATCCAGTTGTTGAATACCGTATGGCTGGATTTGAGATGTTCAATGATATGACAAAGGCAATTCAGGAAGAGACAACAGGTGCACTGTTCCACGTACAGGTTGAGCAGAAGATTGAGAGAGAAGAAGCTCCAAAGATCACTGGAACAAACAAAGATGCAGAAGTTGAGAAGAAGCCTTATGTAAGAAAAGGAGCAAAAGTCGGCAGAAATGATCCTTGCCCATGTGGAAGTGGTAAGAAGTATAAGAACTGCTGCGGAAGGAATAAATAAGGAGTTTTTTATCAATGATTGAAGCAGAACAATTAAAATATAAATTAAACTCTTTTCAGGAACCACTAGAAGATCTTAGTGGTTCCCTTGCGTTAGAAGCAAAAAAAGAGAGAATTGATCAATTAGAACTGAATATGGAAGAACCAGGATTCTGGGATAATGTTGAGGAATCCCAGAATGTTATGAAAGAAGTCAAAAGCCTGAAAGGTGTCGTGGAAGAATATGATGATCTGAAAACAAAATATGAAGATATCGAGACTTTGATCGATATGGCAGAAGAAGATGAAGATGCCGATCTGATCGAAGAAGCCACTGCTTTGATGGATGAATTTGAAAAAACATATGAGGAATTACGTATTTCAACACTGCTAACAGGTGAATATGATAAGGATGATGCAATTCTTACACTACATGCAGGGGCAGGTGGAACAGAGTCCTGCGACTGGGCAGGAATGCTATACCGTATGTTCACAAGATGGGCAGGAAAGAAAGGTTATGGAACAGAAGTTCTTGATTATCTTGATGGGGATGAAGCAGGAATCAAATCTGTTACTGTGAAGATCACGGGAATGAACGCTTATGGATATTTACGATCTGAAAAAGGTGTTCACCGTCTTGTCCGAATTTCTCCATTCAATGCAGCAGGAAAACGACAGACATCGTTTGCATCCTGTGATGTAATGCCAGATATCAAAGATGATATAGAAGTTGAGATTGCGGATGAAGATATCCGGATCGACACATATCGTGCAAGTGGAGCTGGTGGACAGCATATCAACAAAACAGATTCCGCAATCCGTATTACGCATTTACCAACAGGAATCGTTGTACAGTGCCAGAATGAGCGTTCACAGCACAAGAACAAAGATCAGGCAATGAAGATGTTAAAGACAAAACTGTATCTGTTAAAACAGCAGCAACATTTGGAAAAATTATCAGATATCCGAGGTGATGTTGGGGATAATGGATGGGGAAACCAGATCAGATCCTATGTCCTGCAGCCTTATACAATGGTAAAAGACCACAGAACAAACTTTGAAAGCGGAAATCCAAGCGCTGTATTAGATGGGGATCTGGATGGATTTATGAATGCCTATCTTGCATGGGATAACAACAGCAAGAAGGAAGAAAATTAAACAGAAAACTTCCGGCCAGATCATGTATTTATTTTAAAACCAAATTTTCTATTGCATCATAAAAATATCTGTGGTAGTATTTTGTGCAAAGACAACTGTACACCACAGGAAAACAAAAGGAACCAGACATGAAAGAAACCAACTATTATGTAATTAAAAAGAAAGCAGTTCCAGAAGTGTTGTTAAAGGTGTTAGAGGTCCAGAAACTGTTAGATTCAAAGAGAGCAGTTTCTGTATTAGAAGCTACAGAGAAGGTGGGAATCAGTCGAAGTTCTTATTACAAGTATAAGGATGATATTTTCCCATTTTATGCTGGTAAGAAAGGACGTAGTATCACATTCGTGATCGAAGTCGATGACCAGCCTGGCGTTATGGCCTCGATCCTTAACATTTTTGCACTTTATAAGGCAAATATCCTGACGATCCACCAGAGTATTCCAATTAATGGAAAGGGACTCTTAACAGTCAGTGTTGACATCGAAGACAGCGAGACGGATGTCTCGGCTATGATTCAGGATGTTGAGAAGATAGAAGATGTATCTTATGTAAAAATAATTGCAATGGAATAGATGTATAAATATACATGACACATTTTTGGAGGACAGAATGAAATACGTTATTGTTTTAGGAGATGGAATGGCTGACGAGCCAATCGAAGCAGCAGGTGGGAAGACACCACTTCAGTTAGCAGACAAACCAGTGATGGATGAGATGGCGAAAGTTTCCGAACAGGGAATCGCTTATACAGTACCATCCAATTTACCAGCAGGAAGTGATGTAGCCAATCTTTCTATGTTAGGATATGACCCACAGGTTTATTATTCCGGAAGATCACCCCTTGAGGCATTAAGCATTGGTGTTGATATGAAAGATACAGATATTGCACTTAGATGTAACGTTGTAACCGTATCTGAAGACGAAGATTATGAAGATAAGACGATCATCGACCACAGCGCAGGAGAGATCACTTCTGAGGAAGCAGCGATCCTGATCGAAGCTGTGAGAAAAGAATTAGAAGATGATGAATATAAATTTTATCCGGGAGTCAGCTACCGCCATTTAACGATCTGGGATCATGGAGAAGTAGTCGAACTTGTACCACCTCATGATGTTTTAGGACAGAAGATCGGGCAGTATCTTCCAAAGCAGGAGAAGCTAAAAGAGATGATGGAAAAGAGTTTTGATATCTTAAATCATCATCCGATCAATGAAGCAAGAGCTGAGAAAGGCTTGAATAAAGCAAACAGCATCTGGTTCTGGGGAGCAGGGACGAAACCGGCACTGGACGATTTTAAAGAGAAGACTGGAATGAATGGAGCTATGGTATCTGCCGTCGATCTGTTAAAAGGAATCGCAGTTGGAGCAAACATGAGAAATCTTGATGTAGAGGGTGCCAATGGCGGTCTTGACACGAATTATCATGGGAAAGCGATGGCAGCAGTTGAAGCACTACTTGAAAAAAATGATGATTTCGCTTATATTCATGTAGAGGCACCTGATGAGATGGGTCATCAGGGAAGTCTTGAGAATAAGATCAAAGCAATCGAACATCTTGATAAAGAAGTTGTGAAGGTTGTCAAAGAAGAACTTGAGAAAGCTGGAGAGGATTTTAGAATTCTGATCGGACCGGATCATCCGACACCAATTGCGATCCGTACCCATTCCAAAGAACCGATACCATTTATGATTTACGACAGCACGAAAGATTATGAAGGTCAGGAAGAGTACAGCGAAGAAGCAGCGAGAGAGACAGGAATTGTCATTTCCCACGCTTATGATTTAATGAATCGGTTATTACAAAAATAAGAGAAATAATTTTAGGAGGCACAAGATGCTAGTAGTTAAGAAATTTGGTGGTACTTCTGTAGGAAATAAAGATCGTATCATGAACGTTGCAAAAAGATGTATTGAAGATTACAAAAAAGGAAATGATGTTGTTGTTGTCTTATCAGCAATGGGTAAGATGACAGATGAACTGATCGCAAAAGCAAAAGAGATCAATCCTAATCCATCCAGAAGAGAGATGGATATGTTATTAACAACAGGAGAACAGACTTCTGTATCATTAATGGCAATGGCAATGGATTTTCTTGGAGTTCCTGCTGTTTCCCTAAATGCATTCCAGGTAGCAATGCATACAACTTCTGTATACAGCAATGCAAGAATCAAAAGAATTGATACAGACCGTATCATGAATGAATTAGAACAGAGAAAGATCGTAATCGTTACAGGATTCCAGGGAGTTGACCAGTTCGATAACTACACAACACTTGGACGTGGTGGATCTGATACAACAGCTGTAGCACTGGCAGCAGCGTTACACGCAGATGCATGTGAGATTTATACAGACGTAGACGGAGTCTATACAGCAGACCCAAGAAAAGTATCAGAGGCTAAAAAATTAAATGAGATCACATATGATGAGATGTTAGAAATGGCAACACTCGGAGCAGGAGTACTTCATAATCGTTCTGTAGAACTTGCTAAGAAACATGGAGTTGCCTTAGTTGTTAGATCAAGTCTTACAACAGAAGAAGGAACTGTCGTAAAAGAAAGCGTAAAATCAAGAGACAACGAGATCAGCGGTGTAGCAGGAGATGATGATGCAGCAAGAATCGCAGTTATGGGAATCGAAGATACACCAGGTATGGCATTCAAGATCTTCAATGTATTAGCAAAGAAAAATGTAAACGTAGATATGATCTTGCAGTCAGTTGGACATAATGACAAGAAAGATATCTCCTTCACAGTCAAAGAAGAAGAATTAGATATCGCAGTTAAAGCATTAGAAGATTACCTTCCAGACAGCTATTATGAAGAGATCAAAGCAAGCAAAGAAGTTGCCAAAGTATCAATTATCGGAAAAGGATTATTAAACCACTATGGAATGGCAGCTCGTATGTTTAACGCTTTATATAAAGCAGATGTAAACATTCGAATGATCTCTACATCTGAGATCCGTGTTACAGTGCTTGTAAACCAGGAAGATATGGTGAAAGCAATGAATGCAGCACATGAAGAATTTGAGATGTAAAATTTAATTTTGTAAGTTGTCCAACTGTAGATTTCAAGTATATGATAAAAAATAAATAAACGATCGGAAGAGCAGCTAGAGAATTTTACTCACGTTTTTTGCAGATCGCTGATCCGCCGGCTTTCCTTGTGCAACTCGCCTTCAAGGGTGTTTAAATCAGAACTCTATGAGGCTCAGACAGCACACCAAGCCGGCTGCGAATCCGCAAAAAACGTGGCAAAATTCTAATGCTGCGCTTCCGATCGTTTATTTATTTTTTATCATATACCTGAAGTCTAAAGTGTGGACAATTACAAGATTGGAAAACTTAAGTGGTGTGTATGTTGAGTGTTATCGTTTTTTAATTTTTGTAGTGACAGACAGTGTTTATTATAAATACCAATACAGTAAAACATACACCACTACCAGTGGTTTCGATAACTGAAATTATTGAATATTATAAAAATGGTTATATGTCGGCGACCGTAGGAACACGCCTGCACTTAGCGAGTGGATGATCGTAAGATCATTCAGGAGCTTAGTACAGCTGCGTAGTGAGTCGAGCGAGAGCGCGTCGCAGACATATAACCATTTTTATAATATTCCACCAATAACTTCAGTTCATCAAACTACTCCACAAATCAAAAGTTGACGATATCGTAGAAACATGACAAAATATATCTACAAAGATTCAGAAAGGAATATGTACAATGAAACGTAAAGATTATATCTCCTGGGATCAGTATTTTATGGGGATTGCCATTCTATCTGCCCAGAGAAGTAAAGATGATCATACACAGGTAGGGGCTTGCCTTGTAAATGATCATAATAAGATTTTGTCAGTTGGTTATAACGGAATGCCAATAGGATGCAACGATGATGATATGCCTTGGGAGAGAGAAGGAGATCCTCTTCATACCAAATATTTTTATGTATGTCACGCAGAATTAAATGCCATTTTGAACTATGGTGGAGGCTCACTTGACGGAGCGCGTGTTTATGTAACATTATTTCCGTGCAATGAATGTGCAAAAGCTATCATTCAAAGCGGTATGAAAGAAGTTATCTATATGCAGGATAAATATGCAGGCAGTGATACGACAAAGGCATCAAAGAAGATGTTTGATATGGCAGGAGTTAAATATCGCCAGTTCGTACCAAAAGGACAGACGATCGAAGTAGATTTATAAGGTGAAGATATGGATATTATTAAGATTTTACAAGAAGAACTAGGAATCAGACGAGGACAGGTAGAGACAACGATCAAACTGATCGATGAAGGTAACACGATTCCATTCATTGCCAGATACCGAAAAGAAATGACAGGATCATTAGATGACGAGACACTTCGTAATTTCCATGAGAGATTATTATATTTAAGAAATTTAGAAGAGCGCAAAGAAGCGATCAAGAAAAATATCGAAGAACAAGGTAAACTTACAAAGGAACTGGCAAAGCAGATTGAAGAAGCGAAGACACTGGTAGCAGTGGAAGATTTGTACCGTCCATATAAGCAGAAAAAACGTACCAGAGCTATGATCGCAAAGGAAAAGGGGTTAGAGCCGTTAGCTAATCTGATTCTTTTACAAATGACAAAAGAGCCATTAGAGAAAGAAGCCGAAGCGTTTATCAATGAAGAAAAAGATGTAAAGACAGTAGAAGATGCATTAAAAGGTGCAAATGATATTATCGCAGAGCACATTGCAGATGATGCGGAATACCGTACATGGATCCGTAAGGCAACATGGGATCACGGAAAAATCACATCCTCAGCGAAGAAACCAGAAGAATCTTCTGTATTTGAGATGTATTATGATTTTGAAGAACCGATTGAAAAGATTGCAGGATACCGTATTCTTGCGATCAATCGCGGAGAAAAAGAGGGAATTCTTCAGGTAAAGATTGAGCCAGACATGCAAAAGATCGCATCATATCTTGCAAGGAAGATCATAACAAGGAAGAATCCCAATACAACAAAAGCCTTATTTGCAGCGATTGAAGACAGCTATAAACGTCTGATCGCACCATCGATCGAACGTGATATCAGAAATGAACTGACTGAAAATGCAAGTACAGAAGCGATCAAAGTCTTTGGAAAGAACTTAGCACAACTTCTTATGCAGCCACCGATCGCAGGACAGGTCGTCCTTGGATGGGACCCTGCATTTCGTACTGGATGCAAATTAGCAGTGGTCGATGCAACAGGAAAAGTATTAGATACAGTCGTCATTTATCCGACAGCACCACAGAATAAAGTGGAAGAGGCCAAAAAAGTTGTCAAGGCACTCATCAAGAAATATGGAATCACACTGATCTCAATTGGAAATGGAACAGCATCCAGAGAATCTGAACAGATCGTTGTTGATATGTTAAAAGAGATCAAAGAACCAGTACAGTATGTGATTACAAATGAAGCAGGGGCGTCTGTATACTCAGCAAGTAAACTTGCGACCGAGGAATTTCCAAATTTCGATGTAGGACAAAGAAGTGCGACATCCATCGCAAGACGAGTACAAGATCCACTGGCAGAATTAGTAAAGATCGAACCAAAAGCCATTGGAGTCGGACAGTATCAGCACGATATGAACCAAAAACAGCTTACCGAAGCTTTAGGTGGAGTCGTTGAAGCAACAGTAAATAAAGTCGGAGTTGACCTAAATACAGCTTCAGCATCTCTTTTAGAATATGTATCCGGTGTGTCCAAGACTGTAGCAAAAAATATCGTAGCCTACCGTGAAGAAAATGGAACGTTCAGGAACAGAAAACAGCTATTAAAAGTAGCTAAACTAGGACCCAAAGCCTTTGAACAATGCGCAGGATTTCTAAGAGTATCTGGAGGTGATGAGCCACTCGATGCAACAGGAGTACATCCAGAGACATACAAAGAAACAGGAATGTTACTAAAGAACCTAGGATATTCAACAAAAGAACTATCCAAAGAAGGATTCAAAGGAATCAGCAGTAAGATCACAGATTACAAGAAATTATCCGAAGAACTTGGAATCGGAGAGATCACGTTGAAAGATATCGTAAAAGAACTGGAAAAGCCAGGACGAGATCCACGAGAAGATCTTCCAAAACCAATCTTAAGAACTGATGTCCTAGAAATGAAAGATCTAAAACCAGGAATGAAATTAAAAGGAACAGTTCGTAATGTCATCGATTTTGGAGCATTTGTAGATATTGGAGTACATCAGGATGGACTAGTACACATTTCACAGATGGCAGATCGATTTATCAAACATCCATTAGAAGTAGTTAGTGTTGGAGATGTTGTGGACGTTGTAGTTGTCAGTGTGGATATAGATAAAAAACGGATACAGTTAAGCATGAAAAATTGATTTGAATGACGGAAATTATTGGTGGAATATTATAAAAAGAGATC
>OCAD01000696.1_pt1 | contig 18696 bp, 8 predicted proteins | sample 1538261 | NCBI WGS metagenome assembly OCAD01 (sample SAMEA2580261, study PRJEB22360) | human gut metagenome | biome: human gut; feature: human-associated habitat; material: faeces | place: Denmark | collected 2008/2010
TTCCCCAATTATGATTTCATCTCACCATACCCCATGCAACTCTTGTCAATAAAATAATCCTCTTTGTATTCTTTAACCAGAATATAAAGAGGATTTTATATGAGGATACTAAACAATAGTATATGTATGCTTATTTTTGATTAATAAATGAAAGTTTTATCTTCAGTCATAAAATCAGTTTTATAATCCCAGTCTTTCTTTCAATAATCTGTAACCGGAAAGGCTTACCCGGAGCTTAACCCCGTTTTTTAGTAATAATTGATATGTTTCTTTCCCGAACAGTTCAACCCGTGATATCTGTGTTACGTTGACAATAGTCGAACGATGAACACGAACAAATGTTTCAGGCGGCAGATGCGTTTCAAAATATTTCATAGTTTGTTCTTTCAGGTATTCTCCTGAAGGAGTGATTAACATCACATAATCACCACAAGCTTGTATGTAGATTAGTTCATCCGCTTTAATCAAATGAATACGTGAACCGTCTTTCACTGTGATTCGATCAATTAATCCAGCCGGAACTTCCACCGGCGCCTCAACTACCTGATGCGCAATCAGTTCTTTTTCAAGTTCCTGATTCAAAACTTCTTCTTTAGCGGTAATCAAACGATACCAAAGAGTTACCGCAATCAGAACCGGCAACCCGAACAATAACCGGAAAGGGATTGTCTGTGTAAAAGGGATATAGGATATACCTGCTATCCGTACCATACTATCACAAACCATAAAACAACCTGCCAGCCAAAGCAGACTTCCTACCACTATCATGATAATATCTGTCTGCAACAACGAAACGAGCCCGACAACATACCATGCCAGATAGGCTAAGGCAGCTAACCAACCCATCGTTGCTATCCCATCTACCAAGGCAGGAAGGTAATCAGCTCCGGTGTATAGGCAGACTAATGCTACCTGAGCCGCAACCAACACCAGCAAAAGCAGCAGTATCGGAATCCAACGATAAGGGTAATCTATAATTGGATGTGCTTTCATACACTAGTCTTTTATCTCCAGACCTCCAAAAGAAAGCGTACCTCGAACTACTAATATGCTCTCATAGTTAATATCCCCGTTATGCCAACGTTTATCATCACAGCCACCGAAGAAAGTATTACATTTGAATACTACTTTCCAATCGGAAGGAACATAAATCTCAACTCCTCCCCAGCTACAGTCCAGATCGATATAAGTTTCTCCCAACGCAATATGGGTATGACGCAAATCAATAACTGTACCCCCGAACGAAGTACGAACAATAGCTCCTTTGAATAGCTCATCAAGTACGACATGACGTGCCGCTCCCCAAACATTTTCCGAATGCAAAAAGCCATCGACAGACTCGCATTGTTGCTGTTCTTCTTTAAAGTTCATACCCAGACCTCTCCGTTTCATCCATTCCTTGCGATGATGTGCCATATGGCTATGAGACCAAGGCCCTCTTCTTCGGGATTTGAAAATCAACAAAACACCCGCTATTATCAAAGCAAGAGGCCAGACCATTGCCTGAGAATTCTCAGGCAACCATGAAAGCCCACCCAATAAGAAATAGACACCAATCAACAAAAGAATTATTCCTCCTACAAAATGGCGACGTATCATCGAATATATACCTAATATAATAAAAAGAGAATACCAGGATACTATCGTGCTAAACAATTCAGCAGTAATCCATCCCATATTGCGGGCAAACAGTAGTATCCCCGAAAGGATAAAAAGTGAAGCTACCAGATATTTACCGGAAAAGCCTGTAGCAGACAAAGTTTTTTGTTTCTCTTCCATTATTTCTATTATTAATTGATTAATGGTTCAAAGATACGCCATTTCTTTATGCTTTTACAGGCTTTTCTGCTGATTTACGGTCAATAATCCGATGAATACCGGATAAGAAACGATGAAACTTATCATAATACTCATTGTTTTACCTGCTTTCACAAGCAAATAGAACTAAGAAATCTAATTATTAAAAAACAGTTATTTGGGATGACTTGCCGGAAAAGTATTCTCCACCAAGCCATTCAGATACACCTCTAGATTTGTATAAGCAGCACTCAAATTATACTTCGCCCCATCAGACGCATCATTAGGATTTAGACCTTTTGCTATTTCCCATCCGTCCGGTATACCGTCCTTGTCTGTATCGACAAGAGAAGAGGTTGCAGTTATATATTCGTCCCATTTTTCTATAGTATCCACCTGACTGTCTATCAAACCATATCCACCACCTTTAGATGCATTAGTACTATAAGTACCATTAGCAGTTTCACTTACAATACGCCTATCAATCTTATCTCGCTCCGGAATGATATACTCATTATCCTTCCAGCCACATGTCCATGCCCCTGCATACGCCAGCACAGTTTCGTAAGCGTCTGTAGCAGATTGCATAAAACTGTAATCAGAAAGGATATCAATGCGCATGTCCAACAATAAGTCAGAAGATGTTCTTTCGTCATTCTTTACCTTGAATGCAGTAGAAGAAATATTATTGGCGTTGGCGCTGGCAATCTCCTTCTGCTGTTCGCCTGACAAGTCCACACATGTATTGTCCATTATATTGCCATTCACATAAAAGTAACCAAATACTCCGGCATCTTGGGCATTCTTTCCATCATCTATATAAGCGGTGAAAAAACGTGCATGGGTTTTATCCTTGGCGGAAGCAGGACCTAGTTTATAATAGTTATTCATAATATTGTAATAACCTCCCTGAGCTCCATAAGCACCTTCATTAGTCCAATTATAAATTACATTATTACATAAGTCCACCTTTTCCACATCTGCCCGATTCGAATAACGACTTCCACAAAGACGCGGAGTCCGATTACTGTGATGAGCCAACAAATTATGATGGAATGTGGCAGGTGAGCCACCCCATATTCCACCATAACCATGAGCCTCTTTTTCATGTATCGAATGCCACAAGCTTTCGCTGAGAATACACCACTGCATTGTAAAATTAGTATTCCCATAAAATGAGGCACATTCATCAGTGCTCCAACTCATGGAACAATGGTCAATAATAATATTCTGCTTTCCGGGATAATTATTCTGATAACCATTCATCGCATCATCCTCTATTCGTTTTTCATCTCCCATACGACAACGGAGGAAACGAATAATTACATTATTGGCATTCACCCGCAAAGTGTTGTCCTTCAAACAGATTCCCTTACCCGGAGCTGTTTGACCTGCAATAGTAATGTCATCGTTGGTGATAACTAGTTGTTTCTGCAATTCGATCACTCCTCCGACTGCAAAGACTATTGTACGTCTTCCCTTCTGCTGTATAGCATGACGTAAAGTACCCACCGCCCCATCATCAGCTAATGAAGTCACTATATATACAGTACCTCCCGCACCTCCTGTTGTATACTTTCCGGCACCATAAGCTCCCGGAAAAGCAACAATGGTGGTACGGTCGGGGATAGGATATTCCGGTAGCCCCGATTCATCTGTCAACTGTTTTTCTGTTGCCTGTTCATCCGAACAGGCAACTACTCCCCCAAAAAGGAAAGCCGACAATATAATTCCCAATATATTTTCTTTATAAGCCCAAATAACAAGTTGTCCTTTTATTAGTCCTTTCATGTTCCTGGTAGTTTAAAGTGATTATCCTTTTTATTACGAACGAGTTCACCTCACAAAAGTATGGAAACAGAAATATACTCATGTGCAATATTTGTTTTTCACTTTGTATTTATTGTTGATTAATTATGGTTGAATTAAAAAAAAGACAAGTTTCAAATAACAATAAATACTATGCGAATAACAATTATTACACACGTAGCTACCTAAATATTCATACCTTTACGCCATTAAAACGAAAATCAAAATAAAGTTCCATATCAAAACAATAATCAACTAAAGAAAGAGCATGAATAAAAAACTACCGGCAGCACTGTGCATTTTACTTACTATTCCTATAATGGTAAGTGCGACAACCTATATATCCATTGATATACAGGATAATAAAAGTGTCAATAATGAGAAGAAAGACTATCCGACCCCTGATCGAAACAAAATTATAGCTTTTCCCGGAGCAGATGGTGCCGGAAAGTATACAACAGGAGGTACTGTATATATAGTGACTTCACTAGCCGATGACGGTTCCGAAGGAACTTTCCGTTGGGCTATCAACCAAAAAGGTACTCGCACAATCGTTTTTGCAGTAGACGGAATCATAGAGCTGCAAAAACCTCTGAGAGTCAACAATGGAGACCTGACCATTGCCGGACAAACAGCTCCAGGTGACGGTATCTGCCTAAAAAACTATACTTTCTCCATTCAAGCCGACAATGTAATTGTCCGTTTTATCCGCTCACGCATGGGAGTTGACATCAAACAAAAAGGAGACGACGCTATGAACGGCATCAAAAACCACCAAAATATTATCATTGACCACTGCTCCATGAGTTGGAGTACCGATGAATGCGCCACTTTTTATAATAATCGCAATTTCACTCTCCAATGGTGCATCATCAGCGAAAGCCTTGCCAACTCCATTCATGAAAAAGGAGCTCACGGCTATGGAGGCATTTGGGGAGGACAGACTGCAACTTTTCATCACAACTTATTGGCTCATCACACCAACCGTACTCCTCGTCTTTGCGGAAGCCGCTATACTGGTAAACCGGAAGAAGAAAAAGTTGATTTATTCAATAATGTAATCTATAATTATGGTAGTGACGGAGCTTATGCCGGCGAAGGAGGTTCCTACAATTTCATTAACAACTATTATAAACCGGGACCTTTCAGCGCTACAAAAGGTTCTTTTAAACGTTTGTTTACCGCATACGCCGACGATGGAACGAATAAGAATGAAGCCGGTGTCCACGGTATATTCTACTTTAATGGTAATTATATGGACCCTACTTGTTCTAAACTCACCGATAAACAAAAAGAAGCTCTTTACAAAGTGAACAGAGACAATGCCTACGGACTGGTAATCAAGAACGACTTTGCACCTGAAAAAAAGTTGTTGTCCTCTAAAGCTTTCAATATAGCCGAACGTACTTCCTTGCAATCTGCGAAAAAAGCATATAAAGACGTGCTCGAATATGCCGGTGCTTCGTATCGTCGTGACATAATAGACAAACGCATTGTAGAAGAAACCCGCAAAGGTAATTATACTTATGAAGGTTCCCACGGTAGCACCAACGGCATGATAGACCAGCCATCGGATGTAGGAGGATGGCCGGAATATAAATCGGAAGTAACTTTAGTCGATACCGATGGTGACGGTATGCCGGATGAATGGGAAAAGAAAAATAATTTGGATCCGAACGACCCTGCCGATGGTACTAAGTATAGTTTAAGTCCGGAATACACAAATCTGGAAGTATATATGAACAATCTGGTCAATCATTTATTCCCCATAAAGAAATAGAATTTTGACACATAACACTTCCAAACAGACACAGGAAAGCGGAAAGTATATAGCAATACTTCCGCTTTTTTGTTACTCAGAGGTGGAAAAACAATATTTCCCATGATAAAAACAATTATTGCACATAGATAGCGCTGTCGATGACTTATTTTTGCACAAACAAAGCCTTACAAGTAACCGAATGTTTATAATATTAACAATCTATATATTAAAAGAAAAATGATGTCTAAAAGAATGAAAAACATGCGAGTTTTACTGCTAATGATATTAGCAGTTTTTTCGCTAAGCGTATCAGCGCAGACTATTACCGCAACCGGTAATGTGAAAGATGCAACCGGAGATCCAATTATCGGTGCTTCCATCGTAGAAAAAGGAAATACCTCCAATGGTACGATTACCAATCTGGATGGTGATTTCTCTCTCAAAGTTCCTGCCAATGCCACTCTTATTGTTTCATACATCGGTATGAAGACACAAGAAATTGCAATCAAAGGAAAAAACAAAATCGACGTAACTTTGTCTGACGACACCAAAGCATTAGATGAAGTCGTTGTTATCGGCTATGGTACAGCCAAACGGAAAGATATCACAGGTTCCGTTGCTACGGTTAGTTCCGAAGTATTGAGCGCCGTTCCCGTAGCTTCGGCAACAGAAGCCTTGCAAGGTAAAATGGCGGGCGTACAAATCACCACTACCGAAGGTTCTCCTGACGCAGAAATGAAGATTCGCGTACGTGGTGGTGGTTCTATCACAGGTGACAATACTCCGCTGTTTATCGTAGACGGTTTCCCGGTAGAGTCTATCAGCGACATTCCCGCATCCGATATTGAGGATATGACTGTACTGAAAGATGCATCTTCTACAGCTATTTACGGTTCTCGCGGTGCAAACGGTGTAATCCTGGTAACGACTAAAAGCGGAAAGGAAGGAAAACTGAGTGTATCTTATAATACCTACTATTCCTGGAAAAAAATGGCAAAGACCTTGGAGACATTGAGCGCAACTGATTACGTAAAATGGCAAAGAGAATACGCCTTGTTGAGAGGTAATGAAAGCAAATTTACCAGTCTTTTCGGCAACTGGCAAGATGCAGACTTGTATGAAAACGCCCCAACCAATGACTGGCAAGACCAAGTATTCGGCCGTACAGGAAATACCTTCAATCATAGCTTGACAATTAGCGGTGGTTCGGACAAAACTAAATTCAACATGGGATATGCCCACATGAATGACAAAGCTATCATGCTGGGGTCTTCTTTCCGACGTGATAATTTAAGCTTAAAACTTAACCACAAGGTGAATGATAAAGTCAGCCTCGACTTCTCTATGCGTTATGCCAATACCACAGTAAACGGTGCAGGTGCCAATGAAAGCAAGAGTGAAGTATCTTCAGCCGACTCACGCATGAAGAACGTTATGATCTACCCGATGTTTAACTTTCCTGATTTGAGTGACAGTTATGACCCGGATTTTCAGTTGACAAACCCGATTACATCAGTATATGACACGGACCGCAAGCAGAACCGTCAGACTTTCAACATGAATGGAAGCTTTTCATGGGAAATCTTCAAGAACTTCAAGTTCAAAACAGAGTTCGGTCTGGACTGGTACTACAATACCGATAAGAAATATTATGGTCCAAGTACTTACAATGCACGTACCAACAGTTCCGATACAGAAGGTGTTCATCCGATGGCTTATTTTGCCGACACGCAGCGTAAGACTTTCCGCAATACCAATACAGTAAATTACAACTTCAAAGATATCATCAAGAATAAAGATCACAACCTGAATGTATTGGTTGGTGAAGAGACTATCAATAAAAAAAGTTCATTGAATGATGACCGTCTGAGCTTCTTTCCTGTCAGCTTTACTGCTTCTCAGGCTTGGGCCTTGTCTTCACAAGGTACCCCTTATAGTGTAGACAAATATACTAACGCAGACGACAACTTGCTTTCCTACTTCGGACGTGTCAATTACGATTTCCAAAGCAAATATTTGATTAGCGGTACATTCCGTGCCGATGGTTCTTCCAAATTCTCTAAAGGCAATCGTTGGGGATATTTCCCTTCAGCTGCCGTAGCATGGCGTATTTCCTCAGAAAAGTTCATGGAGAAGACCCAGAATTGGCTTGATGATTTGAAAATACGTTTTTCTTATGGTACCGCAGGTAATAACAATATTCCCGCCGACCAGACTTCTCCCGTATGGTCTTCCGGTTCTACTACTTGGCTCAATCAATTCCCTTCTTATTGGACAAGCGGCATTGCCTCAGGTCAAAGTGGTTCCTACGCATCCAATCCGGACTTGAAATGGGAAACGACCGTTACCCGTAACGTTGGTTTGGATTATACCTTATTCGGTGGCAAGCTGACCGGTAGCATCGAATATTATAAGAATACGACTAAAGATTTACTAATCGCATTCCCTGTTTCCGGTTCCGGTTATGACTACCAGTACCGCAACCTCGGTAAGACTGAGAACAAAGGTTTTGAAATATCTCTTACCTGGAACATCATCAGCAAGAAAAACTATGAGCTGAGCTTCAATGGTAACGTAGGTTTCAATAAAAACAAAGTAAAGAACCTGGGTACATTATCACAATATCCGGCATCATCCGGTTGGGCCTCAACACAGATTCAGGATGACTTCATCGTGAAACCAGGCCATTCAGTAGGTGAGATCTACGGATATGTAACTGCCGGACGTTATGAAGTAAGTGACTTTGAAGACTATTATGCCAGCGGTGAAAAATGGGTATTGAAACAAGATGTAGCAAGCAATGCAGGTGTTATCGGTGCCAGTTATCTCCGTCCGGGTGCCTTAAAACTGAAGAATATAGACGACAGTGACAATGTCATTGATGAAAAAGACCGTACCGTTATCGGTAATACCAATCCTAAAGCCAGTGGTGGTTTCGCCCTTTCAGGTCGCGTATATGGTTTTGATTTGAGTGCAAACTTCACTTACAGCATCGGTAATGACGTTTATAATGCCAATAAGATTGAATATACTTCGTCCTATCAATACTATTACCGTAACATGATCGACATTATGGCCGAAGGCAAACGTTGGACAAACCTTGACGCCAACGGAAACTTGGTAAACGATCCCGCACAGTTGGCTGCATTAAACGCCAATACTACCATGTGGTCACCCTATACCAGTTATGTATTGACCGACTGGGCTGTTGAAGATGGCTCCTTCCTACGTCTGTCTACATTAACAGTAGGTTATACTCTACCGCAGTCCCTGACTAGAAAAGTGGGTATTAACAATTTGCGTTTCTACGCCACATGTTATAATGTATTTTGTCTGACCGGTTATTCAGGCTTCGACCCTGAAGTTTCCACCCGAAACAAAACAGCTCTTACTCCGGGAGTAGACTACTCTGCATACCCGAAGAGCCGCCAGTTTGTAATAGGTCTTAACTTAAACTTCTAAAACGAAAAAGAAATGAAAAATATAACGATTAAATCATTGACAGCTATCGCCCTTCTTGCTAGTCTGTCTTCTTGCAGTGATTTCTTAGATCAAAGTTCTCCTTCATCTTTAGACGGTAAGAACATTTTCAGTACTTATGAATATGCGCAAGGCACCATTGCCAATATCTATCAGGAATTTGGAGAGCAAAACTATCGTGCACGTGCCATTTGGTATGGATACAATACAGATATAGAATACTATAACAGTTCGGACAAGGCCGACGGAAAGGCAGACTTGGCAACATACAATGCCGGAGTCGGAAACGATCAAATGAACACCAGTACCGGGACCGACCTTTGGGCTAAGATATATGCCGCTATCGAACGTGCCAATCTGGCTATTGAAGGTCTTCGTGAATATGCAGACCTGACAAATGCCAATATGAAACAATTGTTGGGGGAAGCGCTCACGCTACGTGCCTTACATTATATTGACCTGATTAATATGTGGGGAGATGTTCCCGCACGCCTGACTTCATTGAACGCCGACAATATGTATTCAGGACGCGAAGACCGTGATGTCATCTACAAGCAGCTCATCATTGATTTGCAAGAGGCACAAGACCTTTGCGCGTGGCCTAATGAGATAGACGCCACACAAACAGTGGAACGCGTGAACAAAGTCTTCGTAAAAGGTCTCCTGGCCCGCGTATGCCTGCAAGCATCCGGCTACGCTCAGCGTCTTGACGGAGAAAACCGTTTAAGTACGGATCCGGAACTATCCAAAACACGTCTCTACCCTATCGCACTGCAAGCTTGTAAAGATGTAATGGAACAGGAAGGCACTTACGTGGCTTTGAAATCAAATTTTGAAGATATCTTCAACAACAACGGAATCTCAGGAGATGTTATCAATGCAGGCAGTGAATCATTGTTCGAGATAGGTTATAGCAATAACCCCGCACGCGGACGTATCATGTACACTTTCGGTATCAAGCATACCACTGCCGACAATATGACAACCATGCTTCAGGGAAGCCAGGTTGGTCCTACACCAACTTTCTTCTTTGACTATTCAGTAAAGGACTTGCGCCGTGATATAACTTGCTGCCCATTCCAATGGACAAAAGGTGTACAAACTCTTCAGTCTTTCAAAAGCTGGAGTTTCGGAAAGTTGCGTTATGAATGGACGAACCGTATGATTCCTACCGGAAACGATGACGGTATCAACAGACAATATATGCGTTATGCCGACATCGTACTGATGCGCGCCGAACTGGAAAACGAATTGAATGGTGCATCTGCTGCCGTTCCTTACCTGACTAAGATTCGCAACCGCGCTTTTGCGACCTCCGACCGTGCAACAGAAGTTACAGCTTATGTTGCAGAAGCAGCTCTCAGTAAAGAAAAGATGTTCCAGGCAATTGTTGACGAGAGAGCTTATGAGTTTGCCGGAGAACTGATCCGTAAAGCTGATCTTATCCGTTGGGGAATGTTGAAAAGTAAAATGGACGAGACAAAAAACAAGATGAAAGCTATTGTGAGTTTGACCGATTATGATTCTAAACATCCTTACAGCCAGCTATCAGGCCATGCATATTATAAAATGAGCGCATATACCTGGACTCGTAATGGTATAGAGACTACCGAAAAGGATGCAAAACTGAACCTTTACGGTCTGAACTATGGTGAAATGGATATTAATCCGGAAGGCTATACCGAATTTTCAGACAGTAAGGGCGAAGCATCCACTTGGATCAAAGATAATGCCCTGGAAGATGTTATTGACTATCTCTATGTTCGCGACCCAGACAAATATCAATACTGGCCTATCTTTAACGTCAACTTGAATGATAATCCTAATCTTTCTAATTACGAGTGGTATTAACTAACTAAATGATTAAACAACAATGAAAAAATATATACTATCAATTTGTACATTAGCTGCCGTTTGCCTGGGTAGTGTTGCAGTGACATCATGTAGTGAACCAGATGATATCAATGATTTAGTTCTTAATCGTGTCTTGTCGCCAACCGGCATCACTGCACGTATTTCACAGGAAGTAAACATCATTGTCAGTTGGAATGAAATGTCAGGAGCTACCTCTTACGAACTTGAAGTTTATGCGGACAGTCCCGACTATGACCAACGTACACCGGATGCCTCATATACCACAACTTTAACCGAAAAGACTTTAACCAATCTTATCGGAGAGACTGATTATTACATCCGCGTAAGAGCCATTGATGAAAACAATTCTTCCCGCACATCCAAATGGGTTGACATCAAGCGTACAACCAACCCCGAACAGAACATGAAAAAGGTAAAAGCCGGTGACATTCAGAGCACTTCTGTAAAAGTAACATGGACACCGGGTATTGAGGTCGATGCTGTCATCTGTGCTCCTACTACCGCAAACTCCAGTGCCAATACTGTGACGTATACGCTGAATTCAACCGACATATCTTCCGGCTCCGCCACTATCACAGGTCTTACACCGGAAACCAATTACAGAGCTACATTGAAGTTAGGTGAAAAGACTCGTGGTTATTCTACTTTCACCACTAATCTGGATTTGAGTGATGCTATCGAACTTACTCCTGCTGACGATTGGATTTCTGCTATTCAAGATGCAACACCAGGCAGTAAATTTGCTCTTGCACCCGGTGAATATGTGCTGACAGCAGCCAAATTACAAATTAATAATAATGTAGTCATTGCTGCTAAGAATTCTGCCGAGCCACCGGTAATCAACACTTGTATCCATATCTATAACGGCGCTTCACTCTATCTCTATCAGGTTGTGTTAGATGGAACGAATACTGATGGCAGTCAGGCTATTGAATACAAAAAGGAAGGAGGATTCGGTGACCTTACCATTAACGGGTGTGAAATAAGAAACTATATTAAAGGACTTATTTACATCAATGTTGCAGCAGTACCAAATACTATCAAGATAGAAAACTCCCTCATTCATGATATCGTGTGTGACGGTGGTGACTTTATTGATAGCCGTAAAGGTGGTTGGAACAATCTCACCATTTCAAGTTCCACAATCTATAACTCCGCCTCCAAACGGGACGTACTACGTGCCGATGACGCATCAAACAGCGTAACTGCAAACATGGTAACTTCGATTGATAAATGTACATTCTATAATGTAGGTAACGGTGAAGCCAACTATCGCTTCTTCTATCTGCGATTCAAGGGTAACACCAACACGTTTACCAACAACGTAATTGCCAACTTCAACAACAAACGCGGCTTTGCCAACTCAAGTGCCGTAGGAAAGCCAACCTACTCGAACAATTATTACCACAACTGTAAGAACTTGATCTCATTGGCTGAAGGCAATACGGACACAACAGTAACGTGCTTCGACACAGAAGGAAATGTTCTTGAGAACAATCCGTTCGCCAACCCGGATAAGGCTGATTTCACTATCACTGATGAACTTTATCAGAGTTATGGTTTTGGTGACCCGCGCTGGCTGCCATAAATCACGAACAACATAGATACTAAAAAGAGAGGTCACTTCATCGGAATGAAGTGACCTCTCTTTTTAGTATCTTCACATGAAGGAAGAACTCTGTGCCTAAACTCGTATTATCTCCCCACTTTCTCTTTATACTCCGTCGGCGTCATCCCCACCTGCGCCTTGAAACATTTGCTGAAATAACGCGGGTCATTGATCCCGACCATATATGAAATCTGCGTCATATTAAACTCTCCGGTTTCAATCAATTGTGTAGCACGTTTAATACGGATTTCTTTGATAAACTCGATAGGCGCTAATCCGGTAAGCGTTTTCAGTTTCTTGAAGAATACCGAACGACTGACAGCCAGTTCGCGTACCAAATCATCCACCACCAACTCGCCATTATCCATGTTCTGCTCCATTAGTTCCACCAATTTATCCATAAACTTACGATCGTTAGGAGACATATCGGGAACAGCAGGTTGTACTTCCTGCTCCGGTTCAGTCCTGTTTTCTTCTCTTGATTCCCCCTCTGCTGATACAGGCAGATCTTCAGGAACAGCAGCCATGTTGATATGCATCAGGCTATCGCGATAGAAACTTTGCAGTTTCTTGCGCTGTATCAACAAGTTTTCTACACGGGCTTGCAGATAGGTGGCACTGAAAGGTTTCGTGATATAGTCATCTGCACCGTACTCCAGTCCTTCTAATTTGCTTTCGATAGTAGTCTTGGCAGTAAGCAGAATAATAGGTATATGGCTGGTCATCATATCCGCACGCAGTTCACGTGTCATTTCGATGCCATCCTTTTCAGGCATCATCACATCACTGATAATAATATCCGGCAAATACTTCAACGCTTTACTCCAGCCTTCCATTCCGTCGGCCGCCTCCACCACCCTGTATACCGGAGTAAAGATGCTGCGCAGAAACTCACGCAACTCCTGATTATCTTCGACTAACAACATTAACTCTTTAGAAGTATCTTCCGCTAACGGTTCTTCCTCCGAAGACGATTTCTCAAACTCCGGACCAGCTGCCGTTACAAGAGTTTCAGATTGAAGCGATGCATTGGCAATGTCCACCACCTGCCCCATTCTTACCGGAGCTTCCGCATCGTCAAGGATAAATTCGACTTCTTCGTCATAATGTTCTTTCCCTTTCAGGAAGTCAACCTTGAAACAACTCCCTTCTCCCAAACGGCTGTCAACGGAAATTGTAGCCTTATGCATCTCCACAAGTTCCTTTACCAACGAAAGCCCGATGCCCGTACTAGCCTGATTGAAAAGATTCTTATCCACCAGATTCTCGAAGCGGACAAACAACGACTTCTTCTTGTTTTCCGCAATACCGATTCCCTGGTCCTGTACACCGATCGAAACGGTATTCTCATCTTCACGAATAAAAATCGTAATCATCTTGCCGTTCGGCGTATATTTGAAAGCATTGGAAAGCAGGTTAAACACAATCTTTTCCAACTTATCCACATCCACCCAAAGAAACAAATGCTGTTTCTCCGTCTCAAACAGGAAATCAATCCGATGTTCCTCGGCTACGGCTTCGAAATTATCCATGACCTTACGGACAAAGGGCACGACATCCACACGTTGCACCTGCATCTTCATCTTCTTGTTCTGAATCTTGCGGAAGTCCAGAATCTGATTGACAAGACGAAGCATACGGTTAGTATTCCTCTCTACCACCACCAACTGTTCACGGACGTCCTCCGGTAACTTATCATTCTTCAAGACTTGTTCAACGGGACCCGCAATCAGCGTCAGCGGCGTACGAAGTTCATGGGAAATATTAGTGAAGAAACGCAGCTTTATATCCGAAATCTGCTGTTCTATGGATACCTCATGCTTCAACCGATAAATAGTAAACAGGATATAAACTGCCACAAGAATGATAACTAGAATCAACAGCACATAGAGTACGTATGCCACCGGAGTTTCCCAAAACGAGGGAAGAATGACAATATCCAGCACACGTTCATTCTCTACCCACACACCATCACTGTTTGTAGAACGGACACGAAGCACATACTCCCCTTTCGGAAGATTCGTATAAGTCACACTACGTTGCTTGTCGGCAAAGGTCCATTGTTTTTCAAATCCGTCCAAAATGTAGGCATACTGCACATTCTGCGGATTGGTATAATCGAGCGCTGCAAACTGTACAGAGAAGATATTCTCATCGTGCGAAAGCACCAGCTGCTCCGTATCATCAATATCTGCCTGCAACAACGATTGTTCCCCGGGCACAACATCCTCATTGGCTACTGTTAATTTAGAAAACACGATCGGAGGCACATAACTACTCTTACGGATAGAATCCGGGTTGAAGATAAAAACCCCTCCACTGGCACCGAACAGCATATTGCCTTTCGCGGTCAATGTGGAAGCCGCCTCACTAAAACGTACTGGGAAAGTTATACTACGCTCATCATAACTTTCAAACCGTTCTTCGGAGGGGATGAATTTACAGATTCCATTCTCCGTACTAATCCATAAGTTCTGTTTATCGTCCTCGCGAATGGAAAGCAGTACATCCGAAGGAAGCCCGTCCTGCACCGAGTAAGACTTAAACGCCCCATGTCCGTCTTCACTGATAGAGATCAGTTTGTTGAGTCCGCCACCAAAGGTAGCCAGATAAAGTTCCTTATCCGTAGTGGGGATAATCCAGTGCACATCATTGTTACTCAAACTTTGTGTATCGTTCGGCATACGGGAGAAGTGATAGAACTGTACATCTTCCGGTTTCTCGAAATTCTCGTCAAAGGCTACGGCACCCGTCGTCGTTCCCACCCACAAACGGCCGTTATTGTCGGAAGTGATAAAACGAGCCTTGTAGCAGGGATCAATAGGATAACCTTTCAAATGGTTACGGTGATTGATAAACAAAACCTTTCCGTCCTCATTCTCCGTGAGATAATTGATACCACCGGCAAAGGTAGCCGCCCAGATTCTCCCGTTATGATCTTCGTACACACAATACACATTGTTATCGCTCAAGCTATACATATCATCCTCTTGGTGAAGATAACGGGTCAGCTTGTACGACATTCCCGAAGGAGAGGTTGCCTCGGCACGGATCAGCCCGTCACCTTTTGTCGCAATCCAGATCACTCCTTTCGAATCCTGAATGATAAAATAGGCTGTTCCCTTCACGGGAGTGCCGACAGTGGAAATTATGCCGTTTTCCGTCAGATATCCCTTATAAGTTCGATCGGCGTCATATATACGAAGTATACCGTCCTTCACACCGACCCAGAGATTCCCCTGTTTGTCTTCACAGAGGGCACGTATCTCATTATGTAGTGATTCATATTCCTGCGGTACGGGAGTCATCATTGAAAAAGGAACATTACGGTAAGTCACCTTTTCCAATCCCTTGGAATGGGTACACATCCACAAATTCCCTTGTTTGTCGGAGAAAGCCGAATGAATCTTATTGGAGAAACGCCAGTCACGGCTACCCAGTCCGTTATAAAAAGGAACCAACCGCTTCTTCTGAGGATCAAAATATGAGAAACCACCTCCATACGGGTGTACCCACAGATAGCCGTTCACATCCTCATGGATATGAAAAGCAGGACGCGAACGTTCAGGATTACTATATTCAATAAGAATCTGCTCACGCGTCACTACTCCGGTAAACGGATTGAAATGAGCTACCACACCCGGTTCTTCCTGTTCGAACCAGACTTCCGAAGAACGGTCTACATAAGCCGATAGAATGGGTTTGGCAGGTAACTCCTTGCAAGTCAGAAATGAATAGTGTACCGATGCTTTCGTTTTCAGATTACAGGTAAAGAAACCGTCCGAATCCGTAGTGATGACCGACATATCCGGTGCAACCGTATGAATGGAGGTGATCCGCCCTTTGGTCGGAAGTTCGAGCAATACAAATTCTCCGCTTCCTTTCTGATATACCCAGACACGTCCGTGGTCCGAAGCAAAGCAAATATCCTCATCACGTTCCTGCACGGCATAGAAAGCCTGGTTCATTCCGCTAAGCTTTCCTTTGGTTTCCGTAAAATAAGAAACAGGTTCTTTGTCTCCTGGACGAATCATGCCCAACCCGTTGTCTGTCAGCAGCCAGTCATTACCGGCTTTGTCCTGATGTACTTTAAACACGTGTAAAGAGGGAAACAATTCCGTCTTATTGGAATAAATATCCCATGTCAGCCGATGATTCTCGTCGGGATGAGTCAGAATGCGAATCGCACCGTCGTTTTCAGTCAGCAGCCAGACAGTTCCGTTCGGCATTACTTCAATGGTATGTACATTGAATGCACTCCCCTCCTCACCGGCTGCGGGCACTTGCTCGAAAGTTTCCGTTTTCGGATCAAAGCGATGAACGCGGTTGTCATAGGTCAACAGCCAGAGAAAACCGTAACGGTCTTCATACATACGGTCCGCCCGATTATTGGTCAGACTGATGTAATTTCCCTGTCGTGCCTTGTAAGTTTTGAAAGTGTACCCATTAAAACGGTTAATACCATCCCAGGTGGCAAACCAAAGATTGTCTTTATGGTCCTGAAGAATGCTCATGACTGTATTTTGCGACAGTCCGTCCTCAGTAGAGTAATGGGTGAAAAAGCAATGCTGCTGTGTATGTGCCGTGAACACAATAGCTAGCAGGAGAATCACTGAAAGTAAAGTTTTCTTCATCATATCACTCGGTTCTGTGGCGTAAAGATAGAAAAATAACAGGATTTTAATACTATCTTTACCAGCTATTTAGCAGAAACAGGTTATTCAATAAAACAAGTTTTCAGTTTCAGGCATAAGAGTTCAACGTTTTACATCTAACAGATGATTTCCGTTTTTTACCGGATTCCACCCGTCATCACCGGCCAGCACTGTTTCTATCTCATATCCTTTAAGAGTTTTCAACTGATGGGAGAAAGCGGCACGTGCCTTCGGATTGGCACCTTCGCCACGACTGTCATACTCTGCATAAAAAGCAGTTTTCTCGTTTTCCTTCTTCCCCCAGTTGTTCCAGCCTTCGGGAAGGACGTGCTGTCCCAGTTCGCAACGGACAAATACGGCTTGGGCATACGGACGCCAGGGACGGGAGAGATATACTTTCTTCGCTTCAGGTGATGCGGTGAGCTTACAATCATAGAAGACGTAGCCATACTTTTTCCCTTGGTCGGTAGAAGGTGCGGTCACATAGCCGTCCCGTTTGCTGTGAATGTGGCAACGGTTAAAGACAGCCGTAGACCAACCGAAAATGAAATCAACTGTTCCTTCGATGTAACAGTCCTCATAATATTGACGACTTTGCTTGCCGTAAGTATAGAGGGTATCCTGAAAACCTAAAAAGCGACAGTTCTTGAAGAAGGCACGGTCGGCGGAGACAAAGCAGGCAACTGCCTGCCCGACGGGACCGGCGGAGTTCTCAAAAGTGATATTCTCTGCATAAAAGTCCGGTGCATAAATATAGCAGCTCGATGAACCGGAAGTTCCCATGTTCTCGCCAAATACATTTTTCTTGTTGGCGAAGTCGTCATTGGTCAACGTCGCGCCTTCTTCTCCGATCAAGGCGACATTAATCTTGCTTTCGGGGATGATAATCTTTTCTTTATAAGTACCTTTACGTATCAGAATCGTGGTGCGGATGTTCTTACGGAAATCGGGAACCGCATTAATCGCTTCCTGAACGGTGAAGAAATCACCGCTTCCGTCTTGTGCCACCACGTAATCATAGTGGCGGATATATGGTGCCAGTTCCGGAACTGCTTTGCCGATTGCCTCTACTGCCAACCCGGCAATCACACGTGCACCATATACATTCAGATGAGTATTGTCTTCGCGGCCTTTCGGGAAGGCGGGAACCTGATCCGGTTCGACGAACATGAACAGTTTCTTTGACTCTACCGGACCGAGTCCTTCCACCAAGTCGTGTGTTATCTTATTCATATCAATAAATGCAACTCTGAGTTCTTTCGCCACATTACGCGGAGAATCCAGATAAGCTCCGTGAGTATCGAATAAAACGGTTCCTTCTTTGGGCGGTTCACTTTCCCCCGGTGTCCGGCGGACATCTTTTGAAATGGAAGTGTCCTTAGGCTGAACAAAGTTACGGCGGACAATGGAATTGAACAATACGGGGATTCCCCCTTTGGCTCGAGTCTCGTTCACGTAGCGACGGAGATGATCATCGAAGGTGGTTCCGGGATCGGTATGGCGGGTGGGATCAGCTTTTTCATCATTGTGCCCGAACTGGATAAAGACATAATCTCCCTTTTTCACCTTAGAAATGACTTTTTCCCAGCGGCCTTCACTGATAAAACTTCTGGAACTTCGACCATTGGCAGCATGATTATCTATCCTGATATCCTCGGAGAAGAATCCGGGAAGTACCATTCCCCAACCACGTTCGGGATTTCCTCCGT
>OCAD01000716.1_pt1 | contig 18413 bp, 13 predicted proteins | sample 1538261 | NCBI WGS metagenome assembly OCAD01 (sample SAMEA2580261, study PRJEB22360) | human gut metagenome | biome: human gut; feature: human-associated habitat; material: faeces | place: Denmark | collected 2008/2010
TTATGCTCAGACAACAACAGTCAGCATTGATGTATGCAATCAGACAGTGAAAGAAGTAATGAATAACATAGAAAAACAGTCCGAGTTTAGTTTCTTCTATAACAATGATCAGTTGGATTTAAACAGGAGAGTATCTATTACAGTAACTAATAGTAGCATTTTCAATGCTTTAAAGCAGCTTTTCGCCGGAACTGATGTCCAGTATTCCATTTTTGATAAAAGCATTATCCTTACTACAAAAGCTCCGAACCAAAATGATAATAAGCGCAGGATCACCGGCAAAGTCGTGGATATAAAAGGAGAGCCGGTTATTGGTGCCAGCATCATGGAAAAAGGCACATCAAACGGGACTATAACAGATCTGGATGGGAACTTTTCATTAAAAGTATCATCAGACCAATCTTCCATAGAGATATCTTACATTGGTTATGTCACTCAAAATCTGAAAGCGGTATTCGGGCGGGTAATGGCCGTCACCTTGAAAGAGGATACAAAAACACTCGAAGAAGTAGTTGTAGTAGGCTATGGAGTAGAGAAAAAAGTAAATGTAGTCGGCTCCATTGCCCAAGTAGGAAGCAAACAATTGGAAAACCGATCTACCCCTCAGCTCTCCAACGCATTGACCGGGCAGATGGCTGGAGTAACCGTTATTCAGCGTACAGGTCGCCCGGGTGCAGGTGGAGGTGAAATCCGCGTTCGTGGTGTAGGTTCTTTTGGAGGAGATGGCAACAAATCGGATGCATTAGTACTGATTGACGGTATCCCTGGTTCGCTGAACGATATCAATACAGAAGATGTAGAATCCATTTCTGTTCTGAAGGATGCTTCAACAGCTGCAATTTATGGTTCACGCGCTGCAAACGGCGTTATCTTGGTGACTACCAAGAGCGGTAAAGAAGGAAAAATTACCATAAACTACAATGCATATATCGGATTCAACAAACCTACCGAATTACCTGAGTTTGTAGATACATGGGAGTATGCCACTATTTATAACGAAGCGGTAGGTAGAGAGGCCTATACAGCAGAAGAAATTCAGAAATATAAGGACGGAAGTGATCCCGACCACTACGCCAATGCCCGTTATCTGGACGAAATCTTTTCCCGGAACGGTTTCCAGACAGGACATACCCTCACCGTCAACGGGGGAAATCCACAGAACAAGTATATGGTCTCTTTCGGCTATTTGAAACAAAACGGCATATTGGAACGTAACGATTACCAACGCTACAATGCGCGTGTGAACATGATCAATAATATTCGGCCTAATCTGACATTATCCACTCGCCTTTCAGGCATTTACTCTATTCGTAACGAACCTTTAGCCGCAGCCGGAGATGAAGCATCGGGAATGGTCAATCTGATCAGCAAGGCTGTTCGTTTTCCCGGATTAACCCCTTCTGTCCTTTCCGACGGTTCATTTGGAAGAGGCCCCTTAAACTATGGTACACCGCTGGGATCAATTAAGAGCGGTTCGTTCTTTGAGAGTCCCCAGTTCTCAGTGAACGCCAATGTCCGTCTGGACTACAAGCCCATTAAAGACCTTACTTTGTCCGCCGTAGGTGCTTATACCTATTCGAATGGTGAAAATCGCACTTTCCGCAAATCGATGAAACTAACGGGCGACCTCACAGTTGGCGTTCCAAGTTTGACTCATTCCATGGGAAAAACTATTTATAAAACGTTCCAGACCACAGCTGATTACAATAAATCAATCGGCAAACATAATTTAAGTCTTCTATTAGGATATTCCTGGGAACAAGAGGACAACAGGACACTGCAAGGTTATCGCGATAAATTTCCGAGTAATGACTTGCCTTATCTGAATGTTGGTTCACCTGACAATCAGCAATCGTCCGGTGGAGGATATGGTTGGGCGCTTCAATCTTACTTCGGCCGTTTGAAATATAACTTCCATGAACGCTATTTATTGGAAGGAACCATGCGTTACGACGGTTCATCCCGCTTTCCCAAGAATAAAAAATTCGGCTTATTCCCCTCTTTGGCTGCCGGCTGGCGAATTTCCGAAGAAAACTTCTTTAAGGAAAGTGAAGCCCTGTCGTGGATTTCAGCTTTGAAACTGAAAGCGTCGTGGGGACGTCTGGGTAACCAGAATATAGGTAATTATCCTTATCAATCCGTATATGCATTGGGGCAGAACTACCCCTTTGGCACCAATTTCACTCAGGGAGCGGCCGTGACTACCGCGGTAGATCCTAATATTAAATGGGAAGAGACGGAGACAATCGATGGTGGAATCGAAGCTACCCTTTGGGAAGGGCAATTAAATTTCAGCGCCTCTTATTTCACTCGTAAAACGTATGATATTCTTTACAGACCAAGCGGCAGCATATCATCAGTATTGGGACAAGGTATTTCCGTAATGAATACTGGTAAATTGAAAAACTATGGTTGGGAGTTTGAAATCGGCCATCGAAACCAGATCGGAGATTTCTCTTATAACATAAATGCCAACTTAAGTATTATTAAGAACAAGCTGCAAACCCTCGGAGTAGGCAATGTGGAGCAATTGAACGGCATGGTGGGTAATGGCAGCGACTTATTTATCGGTTATCCCATCCAAATGTATTACGGATACCTTTCAGACGGAGTTTTCCTGAATGATGATGACATCAAGGCATATCATGACCAGAAAAAGGTAACTCCTAACGCGAAACCCGGAGACATCCGTTATAAAGACATCAGCGGTCCTGATGGAAAACCCGATGGAGTGATCGATCCTAATTATGACCGCGTATATTTGGGTACGCGTATCCCGAAATTTACGTTCGGTCTGAATTTAGGCGCGGAATATAAAGGGTTTGATCTTTCTGTATTGATTCAGGGAGTGGCAGGCGTCAAAGGCATGTTGAATGACTTCGCCGGTTATGCTTTCCGCGGTGAAGGAAACATTCAGCGGTGGCAGGCCGACGGTCGTTTCAGGCCAGACGATCCGGTACGTTATCCTGAATATCCGAGGGTTGAGGCTTTGGGAGGATCAAGTCCTAATACCGTAACTTCCGATTTTTGGATTTTGGACGCGTCTTATGTGCGATTGAAGAATATTCAATTGGGATATTCTCTCCCCCAAAAAATAATGCAAGCCGCCAAATTAGGCGGATTACGTTTCTATGTCCAGGCTGAGAATCCCCTCTCATGGAATAAATACAGAAAAGGATGGGATCCGGAACAGAATACGGACGGAAATTACTATCCTATTCTGGCGACTTATACATTTGGTGTCAACTTTAACTTTTAACAGCTATGGCAAAGATAAAATATACAATCGCCTGTTTACTGATATATATGTTCTCGTGTGTATCTTGTGACTTGGAACGTCTCCCATTGGATCAATTTTCGGAAGAAAGCTTCTGGACCAATGAGGACAATGCAATGCTGGCCTTGACCGGTATTTATAGAGCCAATATCCTATTCGGAAATGTAGAGTACGCTCCTTCGGATTGGTGGTCATACGGAGGACTGATATTCATGGAGTTTCCCACGGACAATGCGTACGATCGCCGCGGAAACGCTTCTAATTTTTTTAAGATGACCAGTGGAGACTTATTGCCCAACAATGGTTATGTCAATAATTACTGGAGCAATTCATACGCTAAAATCACACGCTGCAACCGGTTTCTCGAAGGAATTACCAAATTAACCGATGAAACCGCTCGAAAACGCCTAACGGCAGAGGCGCGTTTCATGCGCGCGACACAGTATTTCTACCTGTCTCAGTTCTTCCATGACGTACCTTTGGTTACCAAAGTGCTGACGAAAGATGAAGCCAACGTTGTGGAGAAAACGAAACAAGCCCAAATCATCGACTTTGTCGAAACCGAGCTAACCGCAGCGGCCGCGGACTTGCCCCGCTTTAAGGATTTGAAAGAGGATGAAACAGGTAGAGCCAGCAAGCAAGCCGCCCTGGCTTTCCTGGGACGTACTTACCTGGCCGCTAAAAAATATACTGAAGCCGCCAATGCATACAAGCAAATCATCGATTTCGGAGACAACATCATTGACCCGGATTACGCGTCGATTTTTCTGCCCACCAATGAAAACAGCAAAGAGAATATTTTCTCAATGCAGTATATGCAGGATAAGGCGGGTAACGGTTTGCCGCAACATGCCTTTCCCGTTAAAGACGGTGGTTGGTGCCTGGTTAACGCGACCGCCAGTCTGTTCGAAGCCTATCAATTCAATGACGGAACTACTTTCAGTTATGACAACAAGCTCTATGATCCGAACAATTTAGGTAAAAATCGCGACCCTCGCCTGGATTATACGCTCTTCTACAATGACGCTACTTTCAAAGGCTCAGTTTATGTTTGCCATCCTGACTCCAGCAGTCCGGATAAGGTAGCAGGCGGACAGACAACTCAAACCGGATTCATGATGCGCAAGTACTTGGACGAAAGTTATTCCGGCGATTTAAATGTATATGGAGGCAATGTTCCTATCATTCGTTATGCAGAAGTTCTATTGAGTTACTTGGAAGCCAAACTGGAAGGCGGTGAACCCATTTCTCAAGCACTATTGGATGAAACCATCAACCTAGTAAGAGGACGCGCTTCCGTGAATATGCCACCTATAACAGAAACAAACCCCGATTTACTCCGTCCCATTTTAAGAAATGAACGCCGGGTAGAGTTGGCTATGGAAGGCATCCGTTACTGGGATTTGCTTCGCTGGGGAATTGCAGATAAGCAGCTGAACGGATATATTTTTGGAGCGCCTTTCCCCGGCTCAATAAGGAAAAATCCTACTCCTGATGGAAAGGATGATAAATACGGAAGATGGTATGTAAACCAACGCGCTTTCCGAAAAGACAAGGATTACAAATGGCCAATACCTCAAGGCGAGCAAGATATTAATCCAAACTTACGTGATTGATTTATATTAAAATAACATTTGAAATGACATTGGCTGTAATTAGCTCATTGCTGACAGGTGGCTTAGTAGCGCAAGAAGCCCTTTCAGTCACTCTACCGGATAACCCATCAAGGAAAGAAGTAGTAAGATTGGCGACAGAAGTGCGCCCTTCTCATAGGCAACTGGACTATCAACAGCGAGAAATGCTGGGTTTTATACACATCGGAATGAATACGTTCACCGGTGCGGAATGGGGAACAGGGAAGGAAGATCCTTCCCTGTTCAACCCTTCGCAACTGGATGCCGACAAGTGGGTAAAAACCTTTAAAGACGCGGGAATTACCGGCGTCATCTTAGTAGCGAAGCATCACGATGGTTTTTGCGTGTGGCCCAGTAAATATACTCCCCACACGGTAGCCCGCTCTCCCTGGCGCAACGGTAAAGGAGACTTGGTGAAAGAAGTAGCGGATGCTTGTCGGAAATACGACATGAAGCTATGTCTCTACCTTTCTCCTTGGGATATGCATGAAAAGACCTACGGAACTGAAGCCTACAATGACTATTACATCCACCAATTGGAGGAGTTATTAACTGGCTATGGTCCGGTTTATCTGCTATGGTTTGATGGAGCTGGAACTACAAATGACGTAAGCGGTGTTGAGATGCCATTTGACTGGGAGCGGATATTCAGAAAAGCCCGTGAGCTGCAACCCGACGTACTTCTTTCCGGCAACGCCCCTGACATACGTTGGGTAGGTAATGAAAAAGGTAAAGGGCGGGAAACGGAATGGTGTGTACAAGGCATTAACAATACCGAAACATTGTTTGGGTCATTGACCGGATATAACCCGACCTTACATAATCTGGGCAGTATAGACGACCTGATAAAGAAAAAAAGGCTGGTTTGGTATCCTTCCCGTGGTGGGCTACCCTTGCGTAAAGGTTGGTTTTATAACAAACGGGACGATGATAACATAAAATCCCTGAAGTATCTGGTAGATAGTTATTTCGAGACTATTGGGCAGAATGCAAACCTGCTCCCCAACCTATCTCCCGACCCTACAGGGTGTATTCCGGAGAGAGATGCGAATCGATTGATTCAGTTTGGAGAAATCATCTCCCGGATGAAGCATTCAGACTATGCCAAGGGAGCTACCGTAAAAGCCGTTTCCGGTTGGGAGGGTAACACACCGTCGGACGTCATAACCGACGATACTCCTTTCACCTCCTGGCACACACCGGACGGAACAACTGCTGCTGTAGCAGAAGTACAATTAAAGCGACCAGCTATGATCAATGTCATAAAATTGCAGGAGAATGTTCGCGATTTCGGTCAGCGAGTCGAACACTTTGCCATTGATGCCTGGACCGGTAATGGTTGGAAAGAGATAGCACAAAGTTCTACCATCGGATTCCGGAAAATGATCCGTTTATCCAAGCCTATTACCGCTGACAAATTCCGGATACGTTTCACAGATGCTCGCATCTCCGTTTCTTGGGGCAATTTATCAATGTACTATCTGGAACAAGTACCCGACGAAACAGAACGAGGGCAGAAACAGAAAGTAGTCCCTCCTTCCGATATACAAATCAGCTTAAGTGGAATTACATCACTTTCGAACAATAATTACAAAGCACTGGTTGATGGAAACGCAGACACCCGCTGGGAAGGCAAAGCTCAAAAACTACCTGCGGCATTTATCTTTAAATTGAAAAGCCCTCGCAATTTATCAGGTTTTTCTTATCTACCGATAGAAACTGGTATGGGATATATTGAAAATTACGCTATTTATATAAGCGCCGATGGGGTAAACTGGGGAAAGCCTGCCAAATCAGGACGTTTCGGCAATATAACAAATAACCCGGTAGAACAGGTTATTACGCTCAATGCTGACAAAGTGCGTTATCTTAAGTTTGAAGTTCTCGGAACTACATCGAATGTACATACTTTCACAATAGCCGATTTACGGTTTTTTGAAAAATGACATGACTAATTTTATAGAAAATCATTAGGTTAACAACATGAAAGGATACTTATTTTTAACTTGTCTGTCTTCGTTGACATGCATCATGAGCATTGTCGCTCAGAAAAGTACCCCATCACGTCATTCAATACTTATAGAGAGTATGCCTGGAAAACTTTCTTTAATGAAGCCATACTCCCTATACAAGTAATACAGAAGTGCATGTAAAGAGCTGATATTAGATGTAAAAGGTGGTATTCAAAACCCCAAAAGTACATGTGCCACTTTATAGAAAAAAGAGAATAATTTTAGATAAATTATTTTTAGCACTACGACCTTATTATTTGCAGAATAAAGCTATATTTGCAGTACCATGATAGTAAACACCCACCCAAAAGATAGTTCTTTACTGGAGGCCATCCAGAAAGGAGACAATATAGCTTTTAATATATTATTCCATAGATATTATCAATTGCTTTGTAACTATGGTAACCGATTTGTAGATTTAGAAGATGCAGAAGAAATTGTGCAGGACTCTTTGCTGTGGGTTTGGGAAAACCGGGAAGTTCTTATCATTAACGTATCACTTAGCTCTTTCCTCTTTACGATGGTCTATCGCAAAGCTTTAAACCGCATTGAACATAATCAAATAACCCAACGTGTCCTCACCCAATTCCATGAAGACATACAAGAGGTGCTACACGATGTGGACTTTTATCAAATACAAGAGTTGATGAACAAAATTGACGAAGCAGTTGCCGCGTTGCCTGACGCTTATAGAGAGGCATTCATTATGCACCGCTTTCAGCACATGAATTATAAAAAAATTGCTGAAACTTTGGGAGTCTCTTACCAAACTGTAGCTTACCGTATTCAGCAAGCACTAAAACTATTACGCTTGGAGTTAAAGGACTTCTTGTTATTACTATTGCTTTTTTACTATTCAAAATAATACAACCATATTTATTGGTTAATACATGATAGACAAAAGTACTATATCAGGAAACACGAAAATTGTTACACTTCAATAACATATAATAATTCTATATCATTAAAAAAGATAACACGTCTTTTTTCAGGTCCTATGCCTGTCTTGACACACTATAGCTTGCTCTTGACAAAACATTAAACAGAACTGATAGATATTTATTATCTACTGAGAAAAGTTTTTAGAGATACGAGCCCCTTATTTCTTCTTTGTCTTATATGCAAAGGCCTGCCAGCGTTCCTCCGGCCAGTCCTGTTGTTGCATGTCGAAGCGTGCCATTACAAAAAACAGATCGGACAGACGATTGATAAAGCTCAGAATATCTTCCGGAACAGCATCTTGCCGATTCAAGGTCCAGAGCCGCCGCTCTGCACGGCGGGCTACGGTACGGGCAAACTGTAACTGAGCAGAGACAGGTGTGCCACCGGGCAACAGGAAATAACCGTTCTCTTTCAGTCCGGCAGTCATTGTATCCATCTCTTGCTCACAGAAAGCCGCCAGTCCGGGCGACAGCACATTAGGATTCTTATCGCGAATGGCGGATGGAGTAGCCACATGACTCATAACCACCATTAACTCTCTTTGGAGGCGGTGCAGCAACTTCTGCCAGTCATGCTCCTGAGGGAGCAATGAACGGATAATGCCGATCACTGCATTCAATTCATCGATGGTCCCGTTCGCCTCGATCCGGATATCATCTTTCTCTACCCTTTCTCCGCCATGAATGCCGGTTGTTCCCCGGTCACCGGTCCGTGTATAGATTCGTTTCATCATTCAAACAATTTAAGTAAATCGATCTCTCCCCAGTATAGATGCGTATAGCTGGCTATCACGTTTTTATATCGGAACACAGGTGTACTGACAGGCATTCTCTTGGCATTGTATACCTGAGTGACAGATTCCAGTGACTCTTCCGGTTTCGGCTCGAATTGTGTATAGTGAAACTCGTGTCCGCGAAGATGTTGTCCGTTATAATCGAACTGCCGGTACCCCAGAGTCAAGCGCCTGTCAGCCTTACGATTCGAGATAAAGAACGGAAGTACCCCTGCCTGCAACCCGACCTCACTGTCCGAGTGCTCCGACCGGTCAAGGAGAATGCCTTTAGAGAGATAAATCATTCCTCCGCATTCGGCAAGTACTCGTCCGCCAGACTCCGCGTAGTTACGTATAGACTGCATCCTTTGCCAAGCCTGACGCAATTTCTCATAATGCTTTTCCGGATAGCCTCCGGGAAGATAAAGCAAGTCCGTACCTTCAGGCAACGGGCGATTATCCTCCGGATTAAAGAGAATAACGGTTCCCAGGCGGCAAAGCACATCCAGGTGTTCCTGATAAATGAAAGAGAAAGATTCCGAATTGCATGCCACGGAGATCTTCAAATCTTCCTGTAGAGAAATATTTGAAACAGGAGGTATCGGAGCAGGAAGTTTCGTTTCCTCAAGCAAACGGTTATAGTCGATGTACTTTTCCATTAATCCGGTCAGCTCTTCCAGTGCGTCCGTTCCTTTCGAATGGCTGAAATCCAGCCCCAAATAACGTGATTCCTGTACCAAGCTCTCCTGTTTGGGCAAATACCCCAAACAGGCAATTCCCAACTCGGTACAGACTTCCTGCAACATTTCGTAATGGCGCGGAGACCCTACCCGATTGAATATAACACCCGCTATCCTGATCTCGGGACGAAAGTGAATGAAGCCCGAAAGCAAAGGAGCCACCGAATAAGCGGCCGATTTGGCATCGACCACTAATATGACAGGTAAATTCAGTAATCCGGCCACTTCTGCCGAGGAACCCCGGTCACGGTCGTAACCGTCATACATCCCCATCATACCCTCCGTGATGCAGGCATCGGCTCCTGTGGCATAACGGGCATAAAGCTCCTTTACATGTCCGGCCGAAGCCATAAAGGTATCCAAATTGATGGAAGGACGTCTGCAAACTGCCGTATGATATTTGGTGTCGATATAGTCGGGACCGCATTTGAAAGGTTGAACCTTCAGTCCCTTCTTAATCAACAGAGCCATCAATCCACGACTGACCGTTGTCTTTCCACTGCCCGAAGAAGGAGCCGCTATCAGAAATTGAGAAATCATCCTACATTCCATTATTGTCGGTTTTTATCCTACAAAGATACGGATATTTCTCTGTGAGGGTGCATCTTTACCGGTAAAAAGTGCTACGGCTGCTTGCCCGGCATCAACTCCAGAAACAGGGTGGTGGTAAGTAAGATTCCGATAGATACGCATACAAAGACAAGCAACCAATTAATGTACTTTGCTTTAGGCTTTGTATCGGCATGCAGGTTGTTGAGGAAATACTCCCGGAAAAAGAGATATAAGGCAGGGATCGTTGCACTGGCCAAAAGGAAATCCTCCGGAATATTAAAGAAGTAAGTCTTCGATAAGCCGATCAGCGACCAATGGCACAGGAACAGCACCAAAAACATATTTACCTTACGGGAGAACAACAAAAGCAGACCGATCGTGAAAACTGTTACCGAGCAAGGCATTACCGGCGATGTAATGCCTGGAAAAGTAAGTCCTCTCGCAATGGATACCAAAGGATATACAAATGGTAAAATCAACAATACGTACGAAAGGATATCATATTTATATGTACGTTCGAAAGTAGTATATCCGGTGATGGCATCCCATACCCATATCGTGGCCATAACTACCCAGAACATAGCCAGCGCCCCGTTATAACTGCGCTCGTCACAACAGATGGCATAATATGCGATAGCAATCCACAAATACAGAAAAATCATATATAGCTTCATGCCCATCTTTACCCACGGACGGGGATTCTTTATAAGCATCACTGTCAACAGCAGGCCGGCGACAATGATCAGCAACTGATAGATCCATGTAGCAGAATTATAATACGCAATAGTTTTCCAGAAAATCTCCATAAAATATAGATTCTTTATTTAATAGATAAATTGATTAATGCCGTGTCAGGGAAAAAGCTTTGTGAGGAAGCAGAAACATGGGGAAGGTAGCTCCTACTGCCAACATAAAGATAACGGTACAGGTAACCAGGCCATTAGAGAAAAACGTCTCCATGTATTTGCCCAGACGCTCCGGTTCGTTCATTGTTTGCAGACTCATAATCAACGAGAACACCATATTGTAGGCAAACTTACCCGGAATCATCGGGAGCAATGCCGGTATATAAAGCACAGTCATCGGACAATACACCTTCCGCCCGAGCCACAAACTGCCAAAGCCGATAACCAATGCCCCGAACAAAGAAGCCGTGGCAATGTCGACACCCAGGAAAGTCATCAGGCAATAACGGCAAGTATCGCAATCATCTTGAAAGCCCGCAACGGAGGATCGGATATGGCGCCAAAACCAATACCCGCTATTGCGGCAAAAAATCCATCGGAAAGAATATCTAAAGCTATCATATCAAACTGTTTTTAACCATTAACAATGTAAACGACAGGCCTATCGCAATGCTGACAATCAGTAGCGCGGCTTCCGTCAATCGGGCAAATCCCGTAAGGATGTATCCCTCTACAATATCAATCACACCGTTGATCAACGGCACACCCGGAACCAGATAAAGCACGCTGGTGGCAAGAGCTATCTCCGAAGTGGTATCAAAAATCAGTGCCGTCGATGCACAAAGCGACGCAACAAAAGCGGAAACAATGAAAATAATATAATGATTGATTTTCTTCTTCTGCATCTGTTGCTTCAGGAAAAGTCCGGTGATGGTAGCCGAAAAGACAATGCCCATAGAAATAATATCGCCACCAAACAACTTACAGAATGAAGCATTGGCAAATCCGACCAGTAAAAGAACAAATAGCGGATCTATTTTCGGTGCCGATATGATTTTGTTGAACTTATCCGACAATTCGTGTAAAGACAGATGTTTGTCGTAAACCTCCCAGCTCAAGGCACTCAACTCTGAGTTGTGTTCAAAACTGATCGGATGGGGAGGGATATCAATCACTTCATTGCAGGCTTCACGCGTCTCGTTGTCGATGATAGTCAGAATGATGTTTTTGTGAAACACACTCAACTTCACATCCACTCCATAGGCTTCTCCGATGCGCTTTGAATTACGGATCACACGGGAGGTATGCACACCTGCTCCCATCAAATGGGCCGAATATCCGGCAATGAACTTGGATATGGAAATCAAAGATTCATTTGTAGTCATAAAATTGCTCACTTTTTTAAATCGGGCGCAAAAGTACAAAAAAGAAAGGAAAGAGAAAGCACATAAGTCATTTCATTTCACCAGACTCTCCTTGTCACATTGCTTATCTTTATTATTATTTAGAACTCAACCTAACGAAAGAATTAATAATTGTGCCGTAAGCACACGCAGGAACATCGTCAGCGGATAGACTGTAGCATAACCTACTGCCGGCGCATCACACGATGTCAGATCATTGGAGTAGGCCAACGCCGGCGGATTCGTTGTGGAACCGGCCAACACCCCTATCAACGTATAATAGTTCAGCTTGAAAGCATAACGTCCGATAAAACCGGCCAGCAGCAGGGGAACGATTGTTATAATCATACCGTAAGCGATCCACACATAACCGCCTTCATGGATAATGGTTTCCACAAATCCGTCGCCAGCTCCGAGACCGACACAAGCAAGAAACAGCGAGATGCCGATTTCCCTTATCATCAGATTGGCACTCATAGTGGTATAAGTAATCAGCTTATACTGCGGGCCGAAACGGCTGATAAGAATCGAAACAATCAACGGGCCTCCTGCCAACCCGAGTTTAACCGGTTGGGGAATTCCGGGAAACATAAACGGGATGCTACCCAGGATACATCCCAAGGCAATACCCAGAAAAATAGGAATCAGATTCGGATGATTCAGGCGTTTCATCGAATTACCCAATACCTTTTCTGCATGACTCACCGCCAACTCACTGCCGACAATCGTCACACGGTCTCCCATTTGTAACTGCAACTGGGGACTTGCCACCAGATCCACTCCCGAACGGTTGACGCGGGTGACACTGGCACCAAAATTATTACGAATCTTCAATTGCGCCAATGTCTTACCGTTCAGTTCAGGCTTGGTTATCAGAATTCGGCGTGAAATCAGTTCTTTGTTCAGCTGTTCCCATTCCACTTCGATCGGTTTGCCGAAAAACGCAGTGATCGCCTCTATATCTATCGGAGTCGCAATCACCAATATTTCATCACCCAGATGAAGCTCAGTATCGGAATTTACCAATTCCGACTCTTTCTTTCCATTCAAATGCCGGATACGCGATACCACAAAATTACGGTTTACCAATGGACGTATATCCTTAATACGTTTACCGTGAAGAGCTTCATTACGGACCTCCAATGAAACAGGACGGACTGTCAACTCTTGTAAATGTCCCAGTCCCTGTTCGGCTTCGGCTTCCTCCTGCTTGGTATTAATACGGAAAAGGTATTTAAGGCCTAACAGCGACATGATGCATCCCACTACGCCCAACGGATAGGCTACAGCATATCCCAAAGCAATCTCCGGTGCATCTATCCCGGTCAGGTCACTGTTGGCCTGTTGCGCAGCACCCAATCCGGGTGTGTTGGTCACCGCTCCCGATAAAATACCTACCATGGTGGTAATCGGTATTCCGGTTATAAAATGCAATGCAAGGGTAATGATGACTCCTGCAAAGACAACGATCATAGCCAACATATTGAGGGTGAATCCTCCTTTCTTAAAAGCGGAGAAGAATCCGGGCCCCACCTGCAATCCGATGGAATATACAAATAAGATAAGTCCGAACTCCTTCAGAAAGTGCAATAAATGCTCGTTCAGATTCAGATTAAAATGTCCGAAGACAATGCCGACAAACAAAATCCAGGTAACTCCCAGAGAGATGCCTGCTACTTTTATTTTACCCAGCATAATGCCAAACGCAATGACCAGCGACAGGATAAGCACGGAATGTGCCACTCCTCCACCCCAAAGGTTGGGGTATCCCTCAAACAGGTTTCTTAAAAGTTCCATAGTATAAAAAGTTATGTTGATTGAATACTTGTTTACATATCCCCGGAGAGTCGATCAGTTACTTCACCCACACCATCCGTACAAGAAAGATTTGCCTTACAGGCCAATTCCCCTTCTTGTATTTTCTTTAGGCAATCGTGACACAAACAGTCCGGGAAATGCTCCTTGATATAAGCACGTTGCAGCGAGTCGAGCTTTACCGTAGCACAATGACATAATAATATATTGTCGTGCCGGCATTGAAACACAGCACCACAACACGGACATACCTTTTTCACAGGCACACCACCTTTCTTTTTTTCCTGATTAAATACTTTTTTCGTACTGCTTTCCTAATCCCACGAGTAAAAACAGCCTTTGATGAACGGCAGGTCTTCTGACTGACTTCTAATCTTGAAGCCTTCCCGACGGAGGTGTTCCCCCCACGTCAGTGGCGAAAGGATTGTTTCAAGATATCGATGAAGCTTCACAGCAGCGGGACTGTCCGGGATTTACACCCGATTCCCTTTTAATCCGAATGACGAAAGTCTTCATTCGAAACCAATTCGGGACAAAGATAAGGATAAAAACCAATAGATGAAGAATTGTTAATGAAAAATATAAGATTCATCTTCCTTTATACACTCCGACAGCGAGAATCCGGCTCCCTTTCCATCAATGCCTCAATAAAGGCTGAATCGGCATCTTCCTCTTTTAGAGCCTCTTTTTCATCAAAATAGAGATTCTAAAAGGAGGATGCAGAATGTCAAATTTCCAAAAACAAAGCGTCTATCAGGACTTTTTTATATGTACCTATTAATCGGTATATTTTTTAATTTATTTCTATATAATCTAATAAATGTATATATTTGCAGCCGCTTAGGTGATGCATACCGGACTTTCTGTTCGTTGCATAAAAGGGAATCGGGTGTAAATCCCGAACAGTGCCCGCTACTGTGATCCCCCTGCTCTTCTACTGTTGCCATCATAATCGGAAGAAGATAAGAAAAGCATTTCTACATATACCACTGTCATAGCCTGTAAAGCATGACGGGAAGGTAGCTTTTCAAAAAGGGATAGTCAGGAAACCTGCCGAAGCAGACATAGATAACAGTGCCGTCCCGGGGTCAGGAAGGCCGTTTACTAACACATTATTCAAAAACATCAATGAACAAAAGATGCTTACTGACCATCCTCATGGGAGGATGCGCGGCAATGGGTGCATTTGCACAACAACACGCGACAGGCAAGAAGACAGAGATGAGTGTTGACCTGAATCCTGTAGTTGTAACAGGTACCGGTACACACCAAAGACTGAAAAACACACCGGCTCCGGTGGAAGTAGTAACTGCCAATGAAATAAAGAAAGCCGGCATCACAGACTTTCAGCAGGCAATGACCATGCTGGTTCCTTCTCTTTCGTTCTCTACCAACTCAATGGGATCTTACCTGATGATGAACGGACTCTCCAATAAATATGTGCTGATTCTGATCAACGGACGTAAACTGACCGGAGACACCGCTAATAATATCGACCTCTCACGCATTGATATGAGCCGTGTGAAACGCATCGAAGTGCTGGATGGTGCCGGTTCGTCACTCTATGGCTCTGACGCCATTGCCGGTGTGATCAATATCATCACCAACGAACCGAAAGAACTGATGCAGGTGACTTCTACCACCCGATATGAAGATCATCGCCAACTGACACAAATGGTAAATGCGGATATTGCAACAGAAAAGTTCGGCTCATATACCTCCTATAAACACGAACAAAGTGCAGGATGGCAGAACAGCGATCTGGCATATGTTACTGATAAAAAAGGTAATGTATCGACAATACCGACCGTATCAGCTACATCCAATGGTTTCCATTCTAATCTGGTAAACCAGAAATTCACGTTCGAACCGACTGAAAAGCTCTCTTTCTATGCTAACGGAGGATACTATTGGAAGTTGACGGACCGCCCTGTATACACAGCGGATATCGATGGAGGTTCCAAGTATGATCTACATTACGAATCGTATAACTTCGGTTTGGGAGGACGTTACAAAATCAACAAGCGTTCTTCCATCCAACTCGATTTGATGAATGATAACTATATGCAGAACTACAAATATACTGTAGCTGACGATAAAAATAAGATTGCTATTGGAGATTACGCCAAAACCAAAGAGCAGCACTTTTATGATGCAGAGCTAAAGGGAATCTTCAACTTTGCCAAAAACAACATGACGGTACTGGGAGTGGATTACCGCTCTGAAAGCCTGGATCGTCCCAGTGCAAGGGTGGACAAGTCAGTGTATACGGCATCTGCTTATGCGCAACACGAAATCAAGTTATGGAACTGTTTGACCGGTATTGCCGGCGTACGCTATGATTATCACGAGCTGGCAGGCGGACGCTTCACTCCGAAGGTGGCTGTGATGTATTCAGTAGGTGCTTTCAATATTCGTGGTACTTACTCCACCGGTTACCGTGCCCCCGGTCTGGACGAACTTTATTATTATATGAATAAAGGTACAACTATCACTCAAGGTAATAAAGATTTAAAAGCAGAACACAGTAATTATTATTCTGTAAATCTGGAATACAATACAAACCGCCTGAATGTTTCTGTTACCGGTTATTTGAATTATATTGGAGATATGATCAATTCTACTACATACAAACTAGCAGATCTTCCTAACGGTGAGGAATTACGTGCAGCAGCCCAGAAAGAATTTAACCTGACAGATGCCGAGGCCAAAAAACTCGCCAATTACAAACTTTATGGTAACCTCGACAAAGGTGTTGTCAGAGGTTTTGAAGTAAACGCAGCCACCAACCTCGGCGCAGGCTTCAGCCTGAACGGAAACTATGCTTACGCTTATGCACGTGGCAAGAGTGTGGACGGTATATGGGGTAACATAGACCGCTCGGTACGCCACACCGGAACCGTAGCAGGAAACTACACACATGCATGGAACGACTATATGCTGAACGTAAATATCAACGGTCGTTTCCAAAGCAAACGCTTCCACCCGGGACATAGCTACGGTGACGCTCCGGGCTATGGCGTATGGAACTTGAATGTGAAACACTCACTGACAGGTTTCCAACACTTGGGACTGGACTTCGGTATGGGCCTCGACAATATTTTCAACAAACGTGATACTCGTCCTAACGGTGTGAACTACGCACTCCTCTCTCCGGGACGTATGGCATATGTAAGTTTAACCCTTCGTTTTAAGAAATAAACAATGAAAACATATATTCTCTCTTTATTCTTGTTAGTTTCCCTCTTCTGCTCTGCGCACGAAGGGGGGAACTTCGTGGCCTCCGATATGCTGGCCGGCATGCAGCCGGGTGATAAAGCCGCCTTGCTTATGGTACACTTCGGCACTACCTATGATGACACCCGCACCAAGACGATCGATGCCATCAATGCGAAAGCCAAAGAAGCATTTCCGCAAATGGAAATGCGTGAAGCTTATACCTCACGTATCGTAATGCGCCGCCTCAAAGCTCGTGGCATTGAAAAACCTAATCCGCTGGAAGCGCTGTTGAAACTTCTCGGAGATGGCTATACACACGTCATTGTGCAAAGCACCAATATCATAGAAGGCGTTGAAATGGAATCATTGAGGTGTGATGTTGCTTCAGTAGCCCGTTTTTTTAAAGAGATCCGGGTAGGTAACCCGCTGCTCTATTCGGTAGAAGATGCTGAGGCAGTAGTAGATATCCTCGGTGCAGGCAAACCGGAAAAAGGAAGTGTAGTACTTGTGGGTCATGGAACCTACACTCCCAGTACCGCCACTTATGCAATGATCGACTACATGCTGAAAGCCAAAGGATTAAAAAACTTTCATGTAGGCACTATCGAGGGTTATCCTACTTTCGACACCATGCTTCAGCAACTCAAAGATAACAAAACGAAACAGGTTACGCTGGTTCCGTTCATGTTTGTGGCAGGTGATCACGCCAATAACGATATAGCCGTCGACTGGAAAGAAGCCCTTGAAAAAGAAGGTTTGAAAGTAGATGTACGTATGCAGGGGTTGGGCGAAATACCCGCCATCCAACAACTGTTTATCGATCATGCCCAATTTATGCTAAAGCATAAGATGGTGGATATAATGAAGAAAAAAGCCAAATATGCAAAAGACAAAGACAAATGAAAAGAATCATATTAGCTGCATTGGGGAGTGCTCTATTACTTCCCTCACAGGCACAACAGAAAAATAAAGAATATACTAACTTCAACGATTCTGTATTTTCAATCAATGAAGTAGTAGTGGCAACCAACTACAGACGCAAGACCGATGCTTTGAAACTGGATGTTCCGGCAAAGTTCATTCCTATTTCAACCAACTCCATTACTTCCGGAATGCTTGAGAAACGAAACATCCGGGATATACAGGAAGCCTCCCGCTTCCTTCCCGGTGTACGCTTTCGTACCTCTTACGGAGCGTTTACCCAATTCTCAATCCGTGGATTCGATAATTCTGTAATCATGGTAGACGGGGTACGTGACGAACGCTCGTCTATTGACAACTCTTATCCGTTCATGGACTTATCGGCTGGGGGAAGCATCGAACTGTTAAAAAGGCCGGCTTCCGTACTCTATTCGTCATTT
>OCAD01000729.1_pt1 | contig 18169 bp, 18 predicted proteins | sample 1538261 | NCBI WGS metagenome assembly OCAD01 (sample SAMEA2580261, study PRJEB22360) | human gut metagenome | biome: human gut; feature: human-associated habitat; material: faeces | place: Denmark | collected 2008/2010
CCTATTCGGTATCGTCTGCGGATTCTTCCGCCAGCTCGGACGGGCTGATCTCATAATTGAGGAACAGGTCGTCCGGCCTCACCCGCAAGCGGGTAGACAGGTATTTCTCTATATCGAAAGTGTTCTTCGGGTTGAAATCCGAAAGGTACTTATAATTGGGGTGTTTTGTAATATCGTACTTTCTGGACAGGAAGGGCCGGACGCCGCGCACCTGCAGCAGACACTTCCCGCCGTCCATCACAGCCAGCTCGTCCATGGACATCAGATCTTTGCCCAGTTTTTGAAAGTTCTGGCCGTGGGATTCCTGTGTGCCCTTCGTAACGCTGGTGTTATACATATCAATGGTTTCTTTCCCCAGCAGGGCGCTCCAGCTTTTTAGGGTGGTTTCTTCCTTTCCTCCCAGGAATAAGCTGGAATCACAGTTGCCGATAATGGTGTCCATGTTATCCTTATACAGTGCTTTCAACTGGCTCTGCGCCTGCAGCACCAGGCAGGCCGAAATTTCTCTGGACCGGATCGTTGCCATGAGTTTTTCGAGGTTCGGAATCTGCCCAATGTTAGCCGCCTCGTCAATCAGGCAGCGCACATGCACCGGCAGCCGGCCTCCATATTTATCATCCGCTCTTTCGCAAAGCAGGTTGAAAAGCTGCGTATAGGCCATGCTCACCAGGAAGTTGAATGTGGCGTCCGTATCGGAAATGATAAAGAACAGGGCCGTTTTCCGGTCCCCGACCAAATCCAGCTCCAGCTCGTCATACATGGTGATCTCCCGGACTTCCGCAATATCAAAAGGCGCAAGCCTGGCTCCGCAGCTAATCAAAATCGACTTCGCTGTTTTGCCAGCCGCCAGCTTATATTTTTTATATTGCCGGAGGGCGAAGTGGTCCGGGTCTTTCTGCTCCAAAGCGTCAAAGAGAAGGTCAACCGCGTTTTTGAACGATTCATCATCCTCCCGGACCTCCATGGCATTTATCATTTCTACCAAAGTGGAGAAGTTCTGCTCGTTCTTGGGAGCCTCATAATAGATGTAGCCGATCAGCGCCGTATAAAGCAGCGTTTCGGCCTTCACCCAAAAATCGTCCCCGGATTTTCCTTCCCCTTTGGTATTGGCGATCAACACTGTCACCAGCTTTAATATATCCTTCTCCGAATGTAGATACGCGAAGGGATTATAGTGCATACTTTTCTTAAAGTTAATGGTATTGAATACCTTGATCTGATAAGGCTCATAGATGATCTTGCCTTTCTTATTGCGTAAGGGCTTTCCGTCCTTGCCCAGCCTGGGAGAACCGCGGGAGAGCAGCTTTCCGCACTCCACCAGGACAGTACCCTTCGGATCTGTCACTACATAGGAAGAATGGAGCTGCATCAGGTTCGGCTTAATGAAGAAGCGGGTTTTCTGTTCGTGATTACCGGATAGCTTTTTATCTATCCCTCCGGGGCTTTCGCCCATTTCCATCGGCATGGCGTCCATGCCCGGCATAGCATACCTTTTCACCCAGCAAAGACCGGCAGGCGGCGCGGACTCGTGGAGCCGTTATATTCTGCCGAAACAGGTTCAGGCTCTATGCGTTGCGTGTGGCTTCCTTTTTACGGGCAAGCCTTCCACTCTGATTAGGGCGCGACACCCTCCCAGGTTTCTTCCGCGCTGATACCCTCGACCTGCAGCCGGTATTGGTCGAGGCGGCGAAAGCAACGCCCATTCGCGCATTTCAAGCATTGCCTGTCAGTCCACCACTGCCGCTTCCTCCAACGACAAGGACATTTTTATTCCGGGCAAAAGCCGGATTTTTGGGCCTGCCGGACATCATCAGCCCCTCCGTCTGGGTCAGGATGATGTTGTTTTCCGGCTTGGGGTCCATAAAGGGGGCAATATCCGCCTTTGTGCCCCAGCGGGCGCTCCCGTATTCCACATCCTTCCGGTACTTTTTGGCATTTTTCCCTTTCACATAGACCACCAGACGGACCAGCGCAGCGCCGATCAGCCCAACCAGCCAGTCAACCGCTGCGCCGGGCATAGAAGTCTGAAAGGCCAGGGTAAAGCCATCCGCCAGCCCCAGCAGCTTTGTAGAAGCGTCAACACCGGGGGCCAGCCGCACCGCTTCGCCAACCTTGGCAAAGAACCAAAGGAATATAAGATAAGGAAGGTTGGGCAGCACATACTTTTTCAGAATATCCGTCATCTTCATCGTTCCGGCCCTCCATGCTCCTTGTTTTTTACAGGGTCGCGGGCCAGCTTTCTCGCAATCTCTTTGAATTTCGATAGCTGGGAGAGAAGGGACGGCCTGTTTTCGCGTTTTACCGTCTTTTGCGTATATTTCTTGAAGGCGGTTTCAATCGCGTCAGCCTGGCTTGCCTTAAAATACACGGTCCACTTAGGCGGGGAAACGGTGATGTTTTTCTCCACATGGTAGCGGACTTTATATTTCTTCGCGTACCGCTCAAAAGAGCGAATCCGGTCCTCAACCTCGATCTTATGGGCGTCCGGCGTCTGCGCCGTAAGGCGGCGCATACTGTTCCGGCCCACTTTCGGGATGTTGCGCTCTTTTTCAATCTTCCGCAGGGCGGCGGCAACAGCGGCCCGCATCACACGGCCCGTCAGTTTTGCGGCTTGGACCGTTACGGATATGGATTTCCGTTCAAGTTCTTCCTGCAATCACATCCTCCTTTCGCATGATATATATAATAAGTAGAAATCACCGGACCTCCGTTTGGAGGGTTTGCTGCCGGGGCGTCTTTTCAAAGTCTTTGGCCGCCTGCGCCACCTGCACACGGGCGTGGTCGAGAAACATTTTCAGCATGGATCGGGGGGAATCCCTTTCCACCAGTTCACCGGTCATGCCGCTGCACGCGTCAGGCAGGTAATCCTCAATGCCTTTTAAGGCTTCCTCGTTACTGCCGATAAAGCCCCAGCAACTATCCTCCAGCTCGCCGTCTTTATACAGTTCAAAACCATACGCCTCGCCGCGAAGGTAGGAATCGTAATATTCCACCTCGCCGCGCATACGGTCCTCCGCCTTCTTCCGGGTAGCGGCAGTAAAGGTCTTGCCGCCGAACTCCCGGAGGGCATCTTCCTTGGAGGCGTAGATCCATCCGACCTGCCCGCTGTCCCAGGGGCAGGAAAAGCCCGTGGTATTCATGGTAATGCCGCTGTGGTCGTAAAGATACAGCGGCAGCATAAGGAATTTCTGTGAGATCACCTTCATCAGCCGTTCATCCACCTCACGCTCATAGGACGGAGAACCAAAAGGGGCTTTGATCTTGTAATTCATCAGGTCCAGCGCCCGTTCATAACGATGGGCGCCCCGTTCATCGTCACCCACTGTTTTCAGGTAAAGGTCCCGGAGAAAGTCATCTTTATCTATGTAATTGTGATGGTCGCCCAGGTGATAGCGCCGGTGGAAGCAGACCATTTTCCCGAAATTATCATCCTCACGGGGATTGAGCGGGTCATCGTCCGGCTGGATCACCAGCACATACGGGCCGCGTGTCGCTGTCAGCATCTTTGGCCTCCTTCCTAAAGCTCCGGCCCGGATTTATGGGGCGGCTTCAGTTTTGAAAGTTCGGGCCAGGTTAGCTCGAGAAATTCTGCTTTGTTGAATGAAGTAGTGAGAAATTCGGATTTCTGTTGCGTCCATTTCTTGATAACAAAAGAGTTACATCAGAGTTTTTATTAAGCGTATTCCAAATGTTAAATACGGCTCACCCAAATATTCGTTTTTATCGATCACATAACCATTCTTTTGATAAAATGAGATGGCGGTCGTATTTTCCTGAAATGCCCATATAACAATTTCTTGATAACCTTGTCTTTTAGCTTCTTGTTCAGCAAATAAAATACATTTGCTACCGATATTATGTCCTTGTGCTTCTGGCCTTACATAAATACGCCAAATCTCAAAAGCTCCTTTTTTATCTATATCTGCTGTATCACCTATTGATAATAGAGCTAATATCTGCCCTTGTTCTTCCCAAACATATTCCGACAACCGTTTTGATTGAAAGTCATGCCTTAGTTCTTCTGCACGTTCTTTACAGCCAATTTCATTTAGCAAAGAAGGATTTACATAATTTGAATATGTCCTTTTCCAATTCGTATTTACTATATCAATCGCTATATTATAATCTTTTTCTGATAAAGGACGTATCATAAATTTGTTCCTCCAACTTGACTTCTAATTTATTGCCAGATTGATTATACCTCATTCATCAAGGTAAGCATAGCAGAATTTTGTATGAATTGTAAACTTGCTGAGTAGCACCGCCAATGACAGTCGGTATTCATTTTTTCAATCTATCAGTCAAAGCGAAACTTGAATAGCGCGGCAATTAGCTGTTGCTTCACATATTCCTCAAGGAATATAAGATAAGGAAGGTTGGGCAGCACATACTTTTTCAGAATATCCGTCATCTTCATCGTTCCGGCCCTCCATGCTCCTTGTTTTTTACAGGGTCGCGGGCCAGCTTTCTCGCAATCTCTTTGAATTTCGATAGCTGGGAGAGAAGGGACGGCCTGTTTTCGCGTTTTACCGTCTTTTGCGTATATTTCTTGAAGGCGGTTTCAATCGCGTCAGCCTGGCTTGCCTTAAAATACACGGTCCACTTAGGCGGGGAAACGGTGATGTTTTTCTCCACATGGTAGCGGACTTTATATTTCTTCGCGTACCGCTCAAAAGAGCGAATCCGGTCCTCAACCTCGATCTTATGGGCGTCCGGCGTCTGCGCCGTAAGGCGGCGCATACTGTTCCGGCCCACTTTCGGGATGTTGCGCTCTTTTTCAATCTTCCGCAGGGCGGCGGCAACAGCGGCCCGCATCACACGGCCCGTCAGTTTTGCGGCTTGGACCGTTACGGATATGGATTTCCGTTCAAGTTCTTCCTGCAATCACATCCTCCTTTCGCATGATATATATAATAAGTAGAAATCACCGGACCTCCGTTTGGAGGGTTTGCTGCCGGGGCGTCTTTTCAAAGTCTTTGGCCGCCTGCGCCACCTGCACACGGGCGTGGTCGAGAAACATTTTCAGCATGGATCGGGGGGAATCCCTTTCCACCAGTTCACCGGTCATGCCGCTGCACGCGTCAGGCAGGTAATCCTCAATGCCTTTTAAGGCTTCCTCGTTACTGCCGATAAAGCCCCAGCAACTATCCTCCAGCTCGCCGTCTTTATACAGTTCAAAACCATACGCCTCGCCGCGAAGGTAGGAATCGTAATATTCCACCTCGCCGCGCATACGGTCCTCCGCCTTCTTCCGGGTAGCGGCAGTAAAGGTCTTGCCGCCGAACTCCCGGAGGGCATCTTCCTTGGAGGCGTAGATCCATCCGACCTGCCCGCTGTCCCAGGGGCAGGAAAAGCCCGTGGTATTCATGGTAATGCCGCTGTGGTCGTAAAGATACAGCGGCAGCATAAGGAATTTCTGTGAGATCACCTTCATCAGCCGTTCATCCACCTCACGCTCATAGGACGGAGAACCAAAAGGGGCTTTGATCTTGTAATTCATCAGGTCCAGCGCCCGTTCATAACGATGGGCGCCCCGTTCATCGTCACCCACTGTTTTCAGGTAAAGGTCCCGGAGAAAGTCATCTTTATCTATGTAATTGTGATGGTCGCCCAGGTGATAGCGCCGGTGGAAGCAGACCATTTTCCCGAAATTATCATCCTCACGGGGATTGAGCGGGTCATCGTCCGGCTGGATCACCAGCACATACGGGCCGCGTGTCGCTGTCAGCATCTTTGGCCTCCTTCCTAAAGCTCCGGCCCGGATTTATGGGACGGCTTCTGTGTCCTCTCTTTATCTTCCGGCGAGGGGACCGGCTGCTTGACGGCAAGGAACTTACCGCCGATCCGCACGAACGATTCCGGCGCCAGAAATTGCTCCTTATATTTTTCCAGCAGGTCAGGGGGAAGATCTGAAAAACTTTCTTCCCCAAGCCCGGTGATAAGAAAATTACCGGCAATGATGTCGTAAATCTCTCCGGTATCATCCCGAAGCGCACGGTTCAAAGGCAGCCCCAGGAATTTCCCTTCCTCATTGCAGATCAGGGCCACAGGGTCCTCATACGGATAAACCGCCTGGATAGGGCCGGCCACCGCAGCCTGCAAAGACTCAAGCCCCGGCTCAATATCTGTTTCATGGGGGATTTCCCCAGGCTGCACCATTAAAACTTTCATCTGTGAATATCCTCCTTTTTCTTATCCGGCGCTTTTAGCGGCGCTACTTTTTCCTGCCTCTTTGCGTCTGAGAGTTTTTCCAGCACCGAAGCCCGTCCTGCCTTGCCCGAATCACGCCCCAGCGCAGTTACAGTCTTTTCCGGTTCCTGTCCTTCCACGGTATATCCGGGCAAAAGGGCGCCATGTATGGTAAAATGGTCTTTGTATTGCGCTGGGACCGGAGGGGAAATCTCCGTGAACAAATGAGAATAGGCTTTTTTCCGGCCTTCCAGATACTTCATGGCAGAATTTTTATCGGTATAGCGTTTCTGGTTCTGCCCGGCGATCCTTTCTCCGTACCCCCGTTTAGGGGAATTGACATAGACATCCCAGGTGACATACCAGGCAACCGGTATGCTCTGTTTCGTTTCCCGGTCATATTTTGTATCTTCCCAAACACTGCAGGTCATCTTGTAAACGCGGTTGCTGATTACCTCACTATTTCGCCTGTTATCCTTTGATTGCCACTGGTTCGATGTATGGGCAACCTCCGGGGTCCGAAGATATTCCAGCGCCCGGTTGATGGTCTGTGTCGCCGCCGCCTGCTGTTCCCATTGCTTTGCCGCAGCCAAAACGATCTCATAGGCTTTTTGCTCCCCGTCAATGCTTCCCTGGCGCATGGCTTCCAAACTTTCCGTGCCCATGGCAATCAGAGCAGAAATATCTACATTTTCGCAGGAAACACTATGTTCCACTTTTAATTCATATCCGGGTTTTAAGTCATCCCCATAACGATAAACATGGTAATCCTTGTTTTCTTCCAAATTTTCACCTCCATCAAAGTTCCGGCTCATGGGCTTTATTTTGTTTTGGCGCTGCTGGTGTTTTGCCCTGTCCCTTAGCAGCGGCAAGCTGCCCTAAGAGGGAAGGCTTCTCCCCGCCAAAGAGGGAAAGCTGTTCTGCATCCGTGATAACCGGCATGGAATCCATACGGGAGGGCGGGGGCGTTACCACTGGCCGAGTTTCCTCTAATGTCTGCGGATGGTCGGAATGGGTGAGAAAATGCTGCCGCTTTAGATCTGCGAAAACTTCATCAAAAACCGCATTGATGGCTTTTCGTTCCTCACCCTCCGGGAAGGCTTTCAAAATTTCTATTTTCCCATCCTTGCCGGTGACAAAAGCAGCGGCGCTGTCCGCGTGGCCTGCCAGGTAATCCGAAATTTCAGGAGACAGCTTATCTTTGATATAGCAGGCGAAAGCCCTGGCTGTCATCTCTGTATTGCTTTCCCAATAGCCGCCGTCTTTTTCACACTCTTTGCCCATACGGACCGAGTTTTTATAAAAATCCGTTTCTACACGGCCAATCTGCGGGGGTTCCTGCTCCTGCATCCCGGACAGCATACGCTCAAAAATTTCCAGCCGGTCACGTTCGCTTTTGGGAATAACGCGTCCGGTCACAGACTTTTTAAAGGCGCTTAGCTGTTCCACAGAACCGGGAACGCCTGCAAGAAATTCTTCCCGAAGGACTGCGTAAGCCTCCATGTGCATCTCGTCATTCGCTGCCCGCTTGAGCGGGGCAAGGACCGCCGAATCCAGCCAGCCAGCCGCATTTTTTCGGATACGCTCTGCCTGCGCCTCTGTCCGGGCCGCGGCCTGCTCCGGCGTTTCCGGCTTATATTTCATAGTTTCAATCAGCTTCTTAAATGGCTCATACAGGCGGGATTGTTCGGAAAGGAATCCTTTTGCCCCCATTTTCACGCCCAGGTAATCATCCAGGCCATGCCACCACTCATGCGCCAGGGAACCAGCCCCGTGCATCTTGGTAAGGTTAATGACCTTCCGCAGCGGTTCGTAGTGGGCGGCGGCGTTGCCGCTGCCGCGGGCGCCAAAGGCAATCGAGAGTGTTCCCTGGTAGGAAATATCTTTTTCGCTGATCTTAAGGACAGCCGCCAGGTCTTTGAGGGCGTCAAACCCCATGTTCAGAGAAGCGCGCCGGTCATTCTGCGTCATCCAGTTCCCAAATTCACCGCCGCGGAAAGCAAAAGCGTCAAGATAATCCTGCCCGATCACATCACGATTTCCTCGGTAATCCGGGCCAGTGCGCCTGACGCGGGAAAGCTGCTGCGGAACAAACCGCTGTTTTCCGCTGGCTCCGCGCTGTCTGGCAAGCTCCTGTACCCATTTCAGGGCTTCCTCACGGGTGGCAAAATTCGTTTTCAGGATCGCATAGCCTTTTGTGACATAGTAAGTATCGGGAAGCCAGTCATTATTCTTCGAATAGGTCTTTTTGCCGTCATTGAACCGGATGTCATAGCCGCGGGGAATCTTTTGTTCAGCGGGAACGCCAAACTGCTTCTTTACGGCCCCCTGGACAATTCTTCTTTCAAAGTCCCGTTCCCCACGGAAATACAGGGCATTTACCAGCTTATCGGTAATGACCGGATTATCCCGGCCCTTTTGGGTGGCCCGGATATAACCGCCGCCGATCCCATGGGAAATACGCTCGCAGTAACCGCCGTCAATAATAAGAGCATCGAATACATCCATGGCATCCTGCACTGTCTGAACCTTTTCAACGGCTTCCTGTACCTGCCGGACGGTTGCGATATATTCTTTCTGCCGCGCCAGGCGCTTTTCCGGCGTATCATCAGAACGCAGATACCGCGGGGAGGCGTTCAGGCTGTCACGCACCACTTTCCGAAAGTACAGAATATCCACCGGGACGCCGGATCTGATTAAGGCGGCATAATCCGGCTTTTTCCAGACATTATCCTTTTTCACATATTTTTCGGCCTCGCGCTCATTCATCCCCAGCAGGTCATCCACATACAGGCCGCGGGCGGCCCAAAGGTCCTTTTTAGCGCCGCCGATCTTTTCACCAAAATCTTCATGCACAATTTCCTTCGCCAACTAAAACCACCACCTCCTTATCACGGTTTTCGTATATGCTTTTGCCTCAAAGACATAAGAAAAGGCGCAAGGTCTGCCTAAAAGGTAAGCCAGCGCCCGGTTCCATTCCTCTACGGGAAAGGCACGGTTATCTACTTCAAGAAGCGCCTGCAAAGATAACAGCGGGCACCAGTCCCGCAGGTCTGGAAGGGACACCCCTAACCGTCTTGCGATTGTATTTAATAAATCTGTTTTTGTACGCATCATCATAATTCCACCCGGTCCGCCGCCTTAACCGGCGCCTCCTTTTTTGCCGCAGGCTGTACCTTTTCACTATTTTCCTGCATGGCCTTCAAAACGGATGGCCTGCGCTCTGAGGATTCCTGTAAACGGTCCAGACTGCCGATAGCTTTTTCAATATTCCGCTTTGCGGCGGTCATGCAAGCCCGGTTGACTTTGTACGGAGCGGCAATCGCTTTAGACAGTCTGCCGGGGGCTTTAGGCTCCTGCACCGGTTCTTTTCCTATCAGGGTCCGGCCCATATTTTTCAAATGCCTGCCCGCCTGGTGATACTCCGCAGCAAAATTCTGGATTTTGGAGACAGCGTTATCGTCAATACGGATGCTGGCGTCTGCCGCCTTTTTGATCCCCTCCAGCAGCGGCTTGATGTGAAAAAAGCGGGAAAGGCCATCCAGGGCAGCCGTACCATGTTTCTTAAAGGCAGCAAGGGCTTCTTTACACCCTCCAATTATGAGCTTCTTTAGTTCTGACAATTTCCGGCTCATATTAGAAATGTTCTGTTCCAACGCTTTACAGCTTCTTTGCAGAACAGCTTTCAGGGAGCGGTTCTGCACCTGCAAAAGCTCCTGGCGCATGGTTCTCAATTCCTCTACGGCCTCGGCCAGCCGGTTTTCCAGCTCGCCTACATGGGCAACCATTTCAGCAAAATCCCTGCCGCTTGGGGAAGGATTCTCTTTCAGGACGGCCAGCAGTTCTTTTACATGTTCATTTTCTGCAAGAAGCTGTTTGTTCCTTCGTTTCACTCGTCCGGCGTCCTCCTTTCTCCGGGCAGCTTTCCCCGGCAATCTTACTTACGATTTCCGGCCCGGATTCATAAATCTGCATCAGCCTCCGGGCCATGCCGCAGGGATGGGCAGCGCCCGTTGTCCAAAGGCGCACCGTGGAAGGGGTGACATTCATCAGCAGGGCGAAGGCTTTTTCATTGGTTTCCAGCTTTTTCATCAAAGCCTTAACCATGGACGGGCTGTATTCCGGGCAGCGGGCAGCCCCGGCGATTACCTGAATCGCGGATTTGTCGTTATTCATTGGGTTGTCCTCCTAAATTGAAACAGCCGCCTGTTTCTGGCGGCTTGCGTGTTTTTCTTCACGGATCGTTTGAAGCGTGCGCTGTAATTTTTCATTGTAGTCTTTCACGCCGCGGGGAGGGTTGACAGACACCCGGATTTTTGAAAACCTCTGGTCTGATTTCAGCAGTGCCTTGATTTTCCGGGCATTGACCCGGCCCGCAAGGTCATTGTCCAAATAGAGGGCAACACGGGTAATCTCCGGGTGGCGTTCCAGGAAAGCGACCAGGGCCACAGGGGAGGTCCCACCCAGGGAAAGCCGGTAGCCATTCCATTGCCAGCCCTCCAGCTTTTGGAGCGTAGCATGGGAGAGGGCGTCAATCGGGGCCTCGAAAACCGCCAGATGGCGGCTGCCCGGCTGATCCGGCGGGTAGCAGAAGCTAAACCGCTTATCACTGCCGCTGATGTCCTTTTTCAAGTCACCTGCAATTCCGCGGACGCAGGCAAACCGGCCCGTACCGGTATCATCCCGGCCAACAAAAACGCAAACCGCCTCGTTGTTATAGCGGGACTCATAAAAAAGGCCCAACTGCATACACCGTCTGATGATGTCCGAATGGACTCCCCGGCGTTGGAGATAAGAAACAGCAAAGGTGGCACAGCGTTTCCCCTTGGGGAGGCGGAAGGGCTTTTTCTCCACCGGTTTCCGCTGTTCCCGGCTGCCGGAAGCTGTATAATGAGAAACAGTAGGGGTGCCGCAGCCTGTCAGCCGTTCCACAGCCTCTACAAAGCTGTACCCGCGGATTTCCATGAGGTAATCCACGGCATTGATCTTTCGTCCACGGCTGTTCCAGTACCAGTAATTTTTACTCGCCACATAAACCAGGCTGTCATGCTCATTATGACGATAATTGGCGCCTTCCTGTTTCAGCACACCGCTTTCGTGGGAAAGCAGATAATCTAACAGATCCGTTTCCCTTGCCTGGGTGATCTGTTCCTGAGTCAAGCTCGGCATTGTTTCGGCGTTTCATGGATTTTCATGGCGCTCGGCCTCCTTTCTGCGATATTTTCTGTCATCAAAGCCGCCCCTCTATCCGTAAAGATCGTGATTGACTTCGGCCCGGTAATAGCTGTCCATGGTAGTCGGGGCATTATACAAAGCCGCCAGCAGGTAAGACTTGATATTCCGCACCTTGGTCGTGTTGTTATCCAGGCAGTCGAACACATACTCCACATGGGAGAAGTTCACTTTCAGGAAGCGGCTTTTTACTACCTCACGGGGGTAGTCATCCCCGGCAATGCGGATATATGGCCGTTGGGAGAGGACGGTTTGCAGCATCAGCTCAACCAGTTCGTCCACACGCTCATATCCATACCGCTGGACAAGAGCCTCAAATTCAATATTTTCTTTGATAATCTCCCGGTAGGTATCTATCCTATCAATCCTATCCCTATCCATCTCCGTACTACTGGCGGGTGCCCTTCCAGAAGCCGGATAGATTGATTGATGGGTATTTGATATATCCGTAATTGATTTTTCAGTATTTTGTTGTTTAGTATTTAATTGCGTTGGAATATCCGTATTCGGTTTCTCTGTATTCGGATTTACCGTATTCGGATTTTCCAAACACGGTTTTCCCAAATGCGGCGAGGGCGCCGTGTTCGGATTTCCCAAACGCGGTGACAATGGGCTTGGCTGCTGGGGCTGCTCATAGATCGTATATTCGATTTTGGCAAGTTTCCCGCTCGAATTACGCAGTTGGCGGCGAGTAATGTACCCATGCTTTTCCAATTCCAAAACCGCTGTCCGAATAGCGTCAAGGCTTTCCTTGTTGATACTTGCCAGTCCCCGCAGAGTAAAATCCCAGGAATCAGGCAGAGAGAGCATCTGAGACAAAAGGCCCTTAGCTTTCAAGCTGATGGTCTTATCATTCAGGTGATAATTTGACATCACCGTAAAGCCTTTCGTGCGCTCAACGCGAAAAACAGCCATTGTTTAGCCTCCTTGTATTATAGAGTAGTAGTTATTAGAGCCCCTCTCCAAGGGCTGTGCTACACTGTAAGGGATGCTGTGGATTGGTTTCAACCTCCTACCACGAGATGGTTCCAGAAAGGTTCCAACCACAGCCCCTTACAGTTTTGTTGATCAGTTAAATACCGCCAGACGGTTTATGTGGAACAAGGCTACAAAAGTAAGGTGCACTGTGGATGCAGCATCACATATTTATCGTTGGAGGTATTTGTTATGGTGGTTTCTGTTGGCGTCGATGTCTCAAAAGATAAGCACGATTGCTTTATCGTCAGTTCCGAGGGCGAAGTCCTGGCGGATGTATTCACGATCCCCAACACCATGGACGGGTTCCACTACCTTTTACAGCGAATCCGGCATTGTACCGCACCGCAGGATAAAATAAAAGTAGGGCTTGAGGCTACCGGACATTACAGCTACAATCTGCTCGGGTTTCTTCTTGACAACGGTCTGACCACCTATGTCCTGAACCCCTTGCACACAAACCTTTACCGAAAGAGCCTTAGCCTGAGAAAGACCAAGACTGACCGGGTGGATGCACGAACGATTGCTTCTATGCTGTTATCCGATGCGGGCCTCAAACCCTACACAGATACAGCATACCACAACGAGGAGCTAAAGTCACTGACCAGATACCGTTTTGACAAGGTAAAAGAGCGTGCCAAGCTGAAAAGTTCTATCGCCCGGCTGGTCTGCATTCTGTTTCCGGAATTGGAAAAACTCGTCCCTTCTCTGCATATTGCTTCTGTCTACGCCCTGCTGGAAGAGTTCCCTGGGGCCAAACAGGTTGCCGCAGCCCATTTAACGAGGCTGAAAGCATTGCTCGAAACCGCCTCCAATGGCCACTACAAACGGGATATGGCTCTTGAAATACGAAATGCCGCCAAAAACTCTATTGGCTCTCAGATGCCTGCCAAGTCCCTTGAATTGCAGCACACCATCCGGCTCATCCGTGAACTGGATCGTGAAATTGATGAAATCGAAGAGCAAATCCAATCCATTATGGACGAGCTTCATTCTCCTATTACCACTATCCCTGGGCTGGGGTTCCGCATGGCTGCCATGATCCTGGCAGAAGTCGGCGACTTCACCCGGTTTGACTCCCCAGACAAGCTGTTGGCTTATGCAGGGATGTCCCCCTCCACTTACCAATCCGGACAGCTCAAAAATTGCTACCCGCATATGGAAAAGCGTGGCTCCCGATACCTACGCTACGCACTTTACAACGCAACCAAGTATGTCTGCCACTGGGACCCGGCTTTTGCTGATTATCTCGCCAAGAAGCGGGCGGAGGGAAAACACTACAATATTGCCATCTCTCATGCTGCCAAGAAGTTAGTTCGTCTGATATTTGCCATGGAGAAATCCAGGCAGCCATATTGCTCAGCGGCTTAAGTGCAGCTACTTGAATAGCCAGCAGGGGTCTGACAAGACCTCAGCTTTGCTATACCTTTTTTGAGCCATCTCTTTTTCACCACCACCATTCATTTTCGGGGTTGACTTTTAATAGTTAATCTTTCTGCTAAGATTGAAACAGGGTAACAGCTACAAGGCCCTGTCCTTGTGGTCGTAATTCAAATAGCCATTGTGTACTTTGGCATGATTCTTGATCTTGATAAAACCGCGTTCCTGATTCTCCAATGTTTTCTGATACCCCTCATCTGTAAGGAACAGGCGCATTTTATCGCCTTTATATCCGACAGGAGATTCAAAAGAAAGCACATCAAAGACAACCATGTGGCGTACCTGCGGATCAAACCGCTCCAGGGCCATAATGTCATGGCCTTTTAATTTTTCAGCCCCGGATTGCTGCCGGGCCAGTGCAATCCGCTCTCCCATAGTGCGGGGAGGATAAGGCAGATGATAATTTTTCTGAATATCCTTCACCAGATCCATACACTGTTCATCTGACAGAACCCGCAGCTTTGCCATGAGGCCCCGCACCATATCACGCTGCTCCGGGTTACGGGTAAAACGGGCTGTCATATACAGTTCATCCAGCACTTTGGTCTGGCAGTCACCATCAACCTGAAACAACTGCCTTTTTTCTTCTTCGTTAAGTTCCATGTGGGGACCTCCTTTTTGTCGCTTATTTTTTCTATGAAAAAGCGCCATAGGGAAAATCCTATGGCGCTGAACATTCATTTGATTTTAAGTTTGTGAGTTGACTTCCCAACCTCCAATCATTATACTTTCACATAGATTGTCCGTGCGTATCAAAGAAAAATCGGCCCCTGGCTTGCTAATAGTTTGCTAATTGGACGATACAAAATTAGCAAAAAAAGCGTTGTACCAGAAGGTACGCTGTAATAGGGAGAACGCCCGAAAAAGCCCGTAGTTTCAAGGTTTTTGAGGTATTGGAAGTCATCTGGCATAATGCCGTACGAGGTGGTATGCCATACTCCTAAGCACTAGATGTGGGTTCGATTCCCGCACGGGACGTCCTATCAAAAGCGGAATGTATTAGAAAAATTTCTAATATAATTTCCGCTTTTTTGTTTTTTCAAGGGGAAAATGGAATGGAATATCAGCTAATACGGAAAGAATCCTATTAGCCGCTGTCTAATAAAACGCACTGCTGGTATAATAGCTGGAAATAAATCGAAATTCTAATAAAAGAGAAAAGCCAGCTGTTTATTTGAGAAAGTGGATGTAAATTCAAGCTCAGATAAGAAAAAAGAGGAAGGGAAATATCCGGCGGTAAGTTATTAGGTGTGAATACAATAGAATCTTTGCTTAATGAGAACTAAGGTCAACAGTAAGCCTGTTTGGATCAGATTTCAAAAAAAATCTATCTGGACAGGCTTTTTCTGTTGCAGATAAGAAATGGAGGAAAGATATGGATACAGTGGATACACGAAGTGCATCAGTTCCAGAAGATGGCGAAAAAATTATAGAGATTCAGCTGGAACGTCTGCGGACCTTTAAGAACCATCCATTTAAGGTTCGGATGGATCAGGAAATGATTCGGCTCAGTGCGAGTGTTGAGAAATACGGAATCATAAATCCACTGATTGTACGACCGATTCCAGATGGTGTTTATGAGATTATCTCCGGACACAGAAGAAAGGCAGCTGCTGAAAAGTTTGGTTACAGGAAGGTGCCGGTCATTATCAGAGTCATGTCGGATGATGAAGCAGTAATTAATATGGTGGATTCCAATTTACAGAGGCAGCAGATAACATTCAGTGAAAAGGCTTTTGCTTATAAGATGAAGAATGAAGCTATGAAGCGAACCGGAGGAAGAAGAAAAAGTAGCCAGTCTGACTACCCGTTGAAAGGAAAAAAGACAGTAGAAATCATTGGTGAAGAATTTGGTGACAGCGCAAAACAGGTACAGCGGTATCTGAAGTTGACGGATCTTATTCCTGAGTTACTGGAAAAGCTGGATAACGGTGAACTTTCATTTAACCCGGCTGTGGAACTTTCGTATTTAACGATAGAGGAACAAAAGGAATTTATAGATGCTATGGAGTATACACAGGCAGTCCCATCCATTTCCCAGGCACAGAGAATGAAGAAATTAAGCCGTGAGAAAAAGCTGACGGGAACAAAAATGAGAGAGATCATGGGTGAGATCAAAAAAGGGGAAATTACCAGAGTGATGTTTAACAACGAACAACTGTATCGGTATTTCCCAAAATCATATACCCCGGCAGAAATGAAAGAAGAGATACTGAGCATGTTAAACCAATGGAAACCGCAGAAAACGGTAGCAAAATAGGAGGAAAATTATGTGTAGAGTAATCGCAATATCAAACCAGAAAGGTGGAGTTGGAAAAACCACCACAACCGTAAATCTTGGAATTGGACTTGCCAGACAGGGAAAGAAAGTGTTGCTGATTGATGCAGATCCACAGGGGAGCCTTACAGCAAGTCTTGGTTATGTAGAACCGGACGAAATAGGAACTACACTTGCCACAATTATGATGGCTATCATCAATGAAAAAGAATTTGAGATCACAGATGGCATTCTGCATCATAAAGAAAATGTAGATCTGCTTCCGGCAAATATTGAATTATCTGCATTGGAAGTAACAATGGGGAACGTGATGAGCAGAGAGCTGATTATGAAGGAATATATTGAGGCTGCGAGAACGGAGTATGACTATATCTTGATTGATTGTATGCCAAGTCTGGGACTAATGACAATCAATGCGCTGGTTGCTGCGGATTCCGTGTTGATTCCAGTACAGGCGGCTTACCTTCCGGTGAAAGGTCTTCAGCAACTGATACATACGATTGCAATGGTGAAAAAACGGCTGAACAGGCAGCTCGTATTTGAAGGAATCCTTCTTACAATGGTAGATTTCCGAACAAACTATGCAAAAGATGTGGCAGGTAAAGTGCGTGAAGCTTATGGAGAAAAGATAGAGATTTTTGACACGGTGATTCCTATGTCAGTGAAAGCAGCTGAAACAAGTGCAGAAGGTGTCAGTATCTTTTCCCATTGCTTGAATGGAAAAGTGGCGAAAGCATATGAGACGATTGCAGAGGAGGTATTGAGAAATGAAGAGTAAAAGTGCAGACAAAATAAAGATGCCCAGCATAGATGAACTGCTGGGAGTATCCGGCGAAGAAAGTGCAACAGATATTGAGATTAGCAGAATACACAGCTTTGCAAATCATCCATTTAAAGTTTTGGATGATGATAAGATGGATGACCTGGTAGAGAGTATTAAACAGAATGGTGTGCTGACACCTGTTTTAGTAAGGCCAGATAAGAATAACAGCTATGAGATGATATCCGGGCATCGAAGAATGCACACAGCGATAAAAGCAGGACTGGAAACAATACCGGCCATTGTGCGGGATATGGACGATGATGATGCAGTAGTAGTAATGGTAGATGCTAATATTCAACGAGAAGAATTGCTTCCAAGTGAAAAAGCATTTGCATATAAAATGAAAATGGATGCTATGAAAAGACAGGCAGGAAGACCATCAAAAAATAATTCCACCCAAGTTGGGCGGAATTTTGAAACGGCAGAATTGATAGGAAAAGAAACCGGGGAAAGTAAAAATACAATCAGGAGGTTTATTCGTTTGACTGAATTAATTCCTGAATTACTTGATTATGTAGACAAGAAGCGGTTGCCCTTTACCGTTGCGGTTGACATTTCCTACATTGACAAAGAGATTCAAACATGGTTATTTGAATACATCAAGGAAAATGGTACGGTTAAAGCAGTTCAGGTAGCAGCACTCCGCACAGCACTTGAAGTAGGACCGATGACGCAGGCGAAAATGATCTCCATACTGGTAAACAGTCAGCCTGGCAGGAAGCAGGAACAAAAAATCACGTTATCAGAGAAAAAACTGAGAAATTTCTTCTCTGATAAATATACGGTGGAGGATATGGAAAGTGTAATTCTGGAACTTCTGGATCAATGGAAAAGAGGTGAGATAACAGTATGAATTTTGAATACTATTATGGCACTCAGGCTGATCAGTTCAGTTTTATCCGGATTCCAAGAATATTATTATTAGATGAAGCATTTTCCGCATTGTCTTTATCAGCTAAAGTCCTTTACTCGGTACTTCTGGATAGAATGGGACTGTCAATGAAAAATAAATGGCTTCCTACACTTGAAAAATGCGAACATAAAAATAGTTTCATCAATATTCTCCTTTATAAATTCCGATTTATCTTTGCCTTATGTTATCATAATTCGGTTTAAATTGCTATAAATAGCTTTATTCCAATAATAGAAAACCCCAGAAATAATTAAGATTCCGGGACCTTATGTTTGAACATATTTACCTTTTAATTTATGTAACAAATAAAATTTTGATT
>OCAD01000744.1_pt1 | contig 17850 bp, 16 predicted proteins | sample 1538261 | NCBI WGS metagenome assembly OCAD01 (sample SAMEA2580261, study PRJEB22360) | human gut metagenome | biome: human gut; feature: human-associated habitat; material: faeces | place: Denmark | collected 2008/2010
GCCATGAGTGGCTTCTACCAACCGGCAGATCTGTTCTGCCAGACACTTAGCTTCCTGTTCACTGCCCATCTGTGCTCTCGGCAGGTCGCCGGGGATGTAAAGAAGGCAGTTTTCCTCATAGTTAAAGGGGGAAACTGCAATAAAATCCTCCAGCCGCTGATTTGAGGACAATCCCATGACCTTTTTTGTGCGCTCAAAGCTGTCACCGGCCATGAGGGTGCCGGAGGTCAGGATGGCGGGGATGTCTTTCAGCCACAGCGCCCGGCGCAGTTGCTCCGGCAGTTCCCGGTTGGCGGCGCAGAGGCTGGGGCTTCCGTCCCTGTCGTACTGGATGTAGAGGATGTATTTTCGGTCCCCGGTAAAAAACAGGCCGAGGGCCTGCTCTGTTGTTCCCAGCCGGTAAAGAAGCCACCGTGGGAGGTGCGGGGCAAGCTGTTTTTGAAGCTGCCGGAGGAGGGAAAGGCAATCCCGAAGGGCCGCTTCCCGATCCGGCGTTAAAATAAAGGCGGTGCGCTGGGCTTCTTCCAGCAGTTCGCCCCGGCACATGGCCCCCAATAGGGCAGTAAACTTTTCTTTCAGACGCTGGGAAGCAAGGATATATTTTTCTTTTGCCAGCAGGTCGCAGAGTTCACGGAAATCCTCCGCAGACAAACTCTGCCCGTACATTTGGCGGGCTGCGTCCGGCAGCTTGTGGGCCTCGTCGATCACCAAAGCCCGGTAATCATTGAGAAGGGGCCGCATTTCCTGCAAACGGTGGGCGGCGTCGGCCAGCAGATAGTTGTGGTTGCAGATCTGGACGAAAATCTCCGCGCTTCGGGCTTCCTTCAGGTATTGATGGTACCGGCAGGCATTTCGCAGCGAACAGCTTTTCTCACAAACCTTGGGGACGCATACCTGCCGCCTGTCAAATCCACTGAGGCCGGTTACGGCGTCTAAATCATAATAGGTGCGAAGGGAAAGCAGGGCTTTCATCTGCTCCGCATTCTTTTTCTTTTCCCGAACGGCTTCCAACCGCCCTGCAAGACGGGCATCGCAGACAAAGCGTTCTTTCCCTTTTCGCACCATCGCCCGGATGGGTTTTTGAATAATGCGATTCTCCAGAAAAATCCGGGACAAAAATGGGATGTACTCCCCGATGATGGCGTCCTGCAGGGCAACGCTGGAGGTGGAGACCACTACTGGCTGGGAACCGGCAGGCCCGTGCGGGGCAAACTTCTTCAGTAAAATGCAGGCGGTCAGGTAGGCGTAGGTCTTGCCAATCCCGACTCCCGCGTCGCATAAAGCGATATTGTTTTTGAGCAGGGTATCCAGCATGGCGTGGCAGAGGGTAATCTGTTCTTCCCGAACTGCCAGCCCGTTTTGAGGGAGAAGGATTCGGAAGATCCGTTCGATCTCTCCATGGGCCTGCTCTTTCAGGCTCTTGTTCATTTCGGCACATTCTCCTTAGAGCAATTTGCTCTTGTGCGTTGGCGGCAAACTAATGCGGCGCAGAAAACCTGCGCCGCACGGATTCGCCGTCAACGGCAATCTGAATAAAAATAAAAGGGTTGAATTTGATGTGCCGTATTTGCTGCTCGCCCCCCGGCAACCTTGGGAACCATGCGGGCAGGCTTGCAGTTGACAAGCCGTTCACTGGCTCCCCGAAGGTCTTGCTGATTACAACCCAAGGTCGGCCAGCCCATCTGACGTGTGGGCAAACGATAGCGCGTATCATAATACCCCGCCCAAGGTCGTGGCGAAAAGGGAAACTACCCCCTCTTTCCGGTCAAAATGCATCGCTCAAAGCCAACAACACAAGCCGCCATCCCTGAAAAGGGAGGCAGCTTGCGTGCGGCTCGTCATGGCGCTTTTTCCTGTGTCGCTCGCTCAGGCGGGAACGTACCCGCATGGCTGGTATTTACTTTTCAAGCTGCAAGGCGAACGTTTCTTTTTCCCCGTTCGCCCTATAGCCCAGGAAAAAGGCCGGAATCTTTCCGCTTATAAAAAATTTTTTAATTTTTTCTTGAGTTTGAAAATCCGCAGATCAATGGCGTTTACTGACAGGCCGGTTTTCTCTGAGATTTCCTTGCTGCCGTATCCGTCCATCTTCATGAAGAGGATTTCGAGGGTGAGCTTGTCCACATTGTGCAGCAAAGAAAAAAGCTCCATATCCTCGATGCTGTCCAGCAGGGCGTCGGTATCCTCGACGGGCAGTTCCAGATCCTGTGCCGAAACCCAGTCCACATAAGGTGACCATTCTACCTGTCGCTGCAGGTACTGCCGTTCCTTATTGAACTGCGCCCAATCGTATGTATGCAGGCGTTGGATGGTGTCCTCATCCACGCCGAGTTCTCTGAGTTTTCTTTCTTCTGCTTCTTTCCATTTGAGCCACTGTTTTTCGGCTCTGGCTTTGTTGTAAGCCATGGCTGTTTCCTCCGATCAATCTGAAATTTTGAAAAATTCAGATTGTCGGGGCGGCGGCCTGCCGCTATGAGTTCTTAGCCATGACCTCCTTCTGAAAGCATGAAAAAAGCGCACCCGCCCGCAGGCGAATGCGCATAGCGAGGCTGCTTCCTCGAAATTGGTATTTAATGGTAAATCAAAACAGGATAATGTCGAACGAAAAAGGGCTGCAGTTTCATACGAAGCTGCAGCCCTTTCTGTGTGCGGTGGTTTTCGCCGCATTGTCGCCATCCCCTCTGCATGGGGAAAGCGGACGATGTTTTATTCCCATATTTCCCCATATAAATTTAGATGGGGACAGTATAAAAGAGAAAAACTACTTTTCTGATTCGATTCTCCTTTCATTTGCATATTTCGTAGTGCTTTTATCTACATTACATGACAAAAGAACAAAGATATTTATTTAATCAACCAAAAAGGTAAAACAACAGCCTTTATTCTCTTTACAGGTACCTTCAACGATCCGGCAGGTGGGGTTCGATTTATTCAGGCCGAGTTTTTCCTGCAGGCTTCGCACATAGGCGGCAGCTTCTTCCTCTCCATGCTCCGAATCTGGATGAAGCCAAACGGCATTGTGGAGAAAAGACGCAGAAAGGGCCTGATTCGGATGGGAAGCAAATAAGCCGAGGATTTCGAATTCCCGATGGTTTAGTTTTACAGCATTACCATGGAGGGTTACTTCCCGCTTGGGCTGGTCAATCCGCAATGAGCCGAATTCATAAACCTTTCCCGGCCCTCGGAATGGCTGGTATTGGGGTTCGGCAATAATGCCCTTGATCTGCTCAACCAAACGGTCGGCTTCTTCATCACTGCATTCAATGATCATTACTTTTGGCATTTGGATGCTCCTTTCGGTGTATGAATTCTGGATATGGATTTCTCTTGTATAAAGGGTTTTGGGCATACGCTGCCGCAATAATGGGGATGTAGCCCAATCTGACCTTTTGAAACCGTCAGCTTGATAACAAGTATATTTTACAACATTCAGCAGGGTGATTTCATCATAAAAGGTTGGGAAAGCGCCTTTTTCTGTGTTGCCATTACAGGGAAAATAAAGGGGCGTGAGTCCTCTCACCACAGTTACTCCACTCCCTCTTTACGAACAGCCCGCCCTATTTCTTTCGGGCGGTTTTATGCCAAAAAACCTTTCTTATGGGCTTCTCGGCTCCCTTTTCATCGCAAATCGGAAAAATATTCGCTCATAATCTTAGCGATTCGCTAAATACTTTTATTATACACTTAGCCAGACGCGAAGGTCAACGGAGTAAAATATAGCTATACACGAAATCACAGGACAGAGCGAGGTGATAGGGATGTTTGATTTTGGAAATCATTTGCGGATGCTGCGGGAAAAGCATGGTATTTCTCAGGAGGAACTTGGGCGTCGGGTAGGCCGGGCCGGATCGGTAATCAGCAACTATGAAAACAATATCAAAATCCCCACGCTGGATGTCCTCACCACTATGGCAAGGATTTACGATGTTTCGTTAGACTACTTGGTCGGGTTTGATAAAAAGGATCAGGTGCTTTTAACGGATATGACGGATGAGCAGCGCGATTTGGTTCGTCGGCTGGTAAAAGAATTGAAACAAAGCACTAAGCCGAAGGCCGGGGGATTATCTACGGGTCAGCAGGAAATTCTCAACTTGATTATGCAGGAGTTTGCAAAATAGAAAAAATAGAATCTGTTATGCTGTAAAGAGCCGAGTAAACTAATTTTATTCGGCTCTTTCTATATGTGCAAATTGCATTATTTTTCGAGGTTAGAAGAAACTAACTTTGTGAGACAATTAACTTGACAGTTTTCAAAAAAAGCAGTATATTAAAACCGTTGGATTGAAACCGAAGGTTTTAATCTGTTTACAAAATCAACCTATAAATTCGAGTTTGGAGTTGATGGAATGGCAAAACGTGTGGAGGGCGTTACTGAAAAATTGCTTGAATCAGCTAAAAAAGAGTTCTTAAAGAGTGGATATGAGAACGCTTCGCTGCAGGTGATTGCGGAAAAAGCAGGCTCCAGCAAAGGCGCTATCTATATCCGATATCCTGATAAGAAAAGTCTGTATTGCGCTTTAGTAGGGCCAACGGCTGATGAATTTTGTAATTTACTCGAAGGGGAACTCCATCGCTTTAAAATACTTTCATCAGATGAGCAGAAAGAAAAGGTTATGACCTTTGGAAACGACGGCTTTTCTAAGGTAATTGCATATATCTACGATCATTTCGACGAGTTTAAGCTGATTCTTACCAGTGGAGAGAATAGCACATATCAGGAATTTATCCATCGGATTATTGAATTGGATATTTCCTGTACCATGCAGTTTATTGAACAGACAGGAAATGACGCGCTTTCCTCCGGACGGCTTACACCGGAACTGGCGCACCTTCTGTCCAGTGCTTTTTATGCCGGACTATTTGAAGTGGTTATTCATGATATGCCCCAAGATCAGGCTGTCGAGCATATCCAAAGAATGAGAAGGTTTTATAATGCCGGATGGAAGACGATTTTTGAAGAAAATGCGGGGTGATGCTTTTGAGTGGGTGGATTGATTCATCCGGCTGGGTTCATTGTCCTGTCTGCGGCAATAAAACGAGAACGAAGGTAAACAGAGATACAGTATTAAAGCGTTTTCCGTTGTTTTGCCCTAAGTGTGGACATGAACATATCATAGATGTTCAAGAAAATAAAATAGTATCGTTAGAGCCAGACGCTAAGACGCAGAGCCGATAATTTGTAAGACAGGAATCTTACAAGTTATCGGCTTTTTTTAGACGCAATGGTTAGCTACAGCTAACGAAAGGAGGATTTTTTATGAAGCAAACTTCATCTATTGGGATCATGGATTTCATCCGTCCGCATAAGGGTGGATTCCTTTGCTCCGTGGTTTTATCTGTGTTGGGGGTGGCCAGTGGTATTGTACCATACTTTGCAGTCGCAAAGATGATTAATTTGCTTATTGTAGGAGAACAGGATTTTTCTATATACCTATTGTGGTGTTCTGTTGCTTTGGTCGCTTTCATCATGAAGTCTGTATTTCATGGGTTTTCGACAAAAGCTTCGCACGAAGCAACGTTTGCAGTTTTATCTGAAATACGGCGAAGGATTGCCTCGAAGTTGACAAAGGTTTCTATGGGGTATCTAACCGATACGCCATCGGGAAAACTGAAAAGTTCTATGGTAGAGCGAGTAGAACAGATGGAGGTTCCATTGGCGCATATCATTCCCGAAATGACTTCTAACCTTTTGGTTCCTGTCGCAGTCATTATCTACTTGTTTGTTTTAGACTGGCGCATGGCTCTCGTTTCTCTGATTACTATTCCGATTGGTATCCTGTGCTATATGGCACAAATGAAAGAATATCCTAAAAAATACGGGGCAGTCGTACAAGCAGGTAAACACATGAGTGCTACCACAGTAGAATACATCAACGGGATTGAAGTCATTAAAGCGTTTAACCAGAGCGCGGTGTCCTATGGGAAATTTACGCAGGCTGTTCATAAAAATGCAGAATTGATTCTTGACTGGATGAAATCTACACAAGGGTATTCAGCCCTTATGATGACCATCTGGCCAGCTGTTTTGATTGGGGTACTCCCCATTGGATGTATTTTCTATATGAACGGAAGCCTTACCACAGCTGCCTTCATCACTATTATGATTTTATCGCTGGGTATTGTAGGCCCGTTGGTATCTGCAATCTTTTTAACCGATGACTTTTCCAAAATCAGTACCATCGTTGGAGAAATCAGTTCTATTTTATCAGAACCGGATTTAGATCGTCCACTCCAACATAAAAACTTAAACGGATTGGATATTACTTTAACCGATGTGAAATTCGCATATAAGGATACTCAAGTCTTAAAGGGTATAAACTTAAAAATTGAACAGGGAACTACAACCGCTTTGGTTGGTCCTTCTGGTTCCGGTAAATCTACCATCGCAAAATTGATTGCTTCTTATTGGGATATTGATGAAGGAACAATTACGATTGGTGGGGTTGACATTAAAAAAATTCCCGCAGATCAAGTAATGGATTTAATTGGATATGTATCCCAAGACAATTTTCTATTTAATGTGTCTGTACGAGAAAACATTCGTATGGGTAATCCCAACGCATCAGACCAAGAAGTGGAGGAAATCGCCAAAGCTGCAGGCTGTCATGAGTTTATTATGGGCCTCGAACACGGTTACGAAACCCTTGTGGGAGGAGCCGGAAGCCATTTGTCCGGTGGAGAACGCCAGAGGATTGCCATTGCCAGAGCTATGATGAAAAACGCACCCGTCGTTATCCTCGACGAAGCGACTTCCTATACTGACCCGGAAAATGAAGCGGTTATACAGGATGCGGTGAACCGGCTTACTAAAGGAAAGACCTTGATTGTTATTGCACATAGGTTATCGACTATTATCCAGTCTGAGCAGATTGCAGTAGTAGAAAACGGAAAAATCGCCGCAACTGGAACTCATGAAGAACTTCTGAAAAATTGTCCGCTTTATACAGATATGTGGAAAGCGCATATACAGGCAAAAGACTCTGCCGGTATGAAAGGAGGCGCTGAGAATGTTTAACGCATATAAACGTTTTTTTGCTTTTGCTGGAAAACAGAAAAAGACGTGGTATAAGGGAATGGGTTATGAACTGCTTCGCAGTATTTTTGAAGCTATCCAGTTTATTGCTTTGCTGGTTGTGCTGCGAGCCTTGGTAGAACAAAATGTTACAGGCGAAACAGCATTGGCCGCACTGGGCGTCATGCTGGTCAGTGTAACAGGCGCTGCGGTTTTCTGGTATCTGGCCCACAACAGTGAAGGACAGGCCAATTACCATATGTGTGAGGAAAAAAGAATCAGGATCGGTGAACGTATGAAGTACATGCCGATGGGCTATTTCAATAGTCAAAGCTTGGGAAGCCTTACGGCTGCAGCAACTTCTACCATGGAAGATTTGGAGAGTATGTCGTTTGCCGTCATTGCCCGAACGATGGTGGGGATCATCCGTACTGTTGTATTTTCTATTGCGATTCTGTTTTTTGATTGGCGTATAGGGTTGATTTTCTTATTAGGAGTACTGTTGTTTTTATTTGTTAATTCACAATTGCTGAAAAAATCCCGTCAGCTTTCTCCCGGACGTTTGCAGGCACAAACCAAATTGGTAGATTCCGTTCTTGAATATATTCAGGGAATGAGCGTTGTTCGTGCGTTTCATGGCGATAAGGCGGCGAATCAAACATTAAATAAAACCATAGAGGAAACGGAGTATCAAAACTTTAAGCTGGAGCGCAAGCGTATCCCATACAATGTTCTGGAGCAAATTGTGTTGCGAATTGCTGCGGTAGCGGCTGTGCTTCTTTCTATCTGGCTATATTTAAGTGGAGCTATGACTTTATTTACCTGCTTGATGATGGCGATTTCCGCTTTTCTTGTTTACAGCGAGCTTGAGTCAGCCGGAGAAATGTTCTTTATGCTTCCGATGATTGACGCTTCCATTGACAGAGTGGAACAGATTGATCATGCTCCCCGCATGGATGAACAAGGTACAAAACAAGAAACGAAAAATAGGGATATTACATTTGAACATGTCAGTTTTTCTTATGGAGAACGGGAAATTATCCATGATGTCAGCTTTTCCATACCGGAAGGGACTACCACTGCAATCGTTGGCCCCTCCGGATCAGGAAAAACAACTCTTACCAGTTTAATGGCTCGTTTCTGGGATGTGGACAGTGGAACAGTTAAATTGGGCGGGACAGATATCAGGGAATACCAGTTGGACAGCTTGATGGCAAACTTTAGTATGGTATTTCAAACGGTCTACCTCTTTAATGATACGATTGAAAACAATATTAAATTTGGAAAACCCGGTGCCACTCACGAAGAGGTTGTGGCGGTTGCCAAGGCAGCCCGGTGCCATGACTTTATTTCTGCCCTTCCGGATGGTTACGACACGGTGATCGGAGAAGGTGGAGCTACTATTTCCGGTGGAGAGCGTCAACGCCTATCCATCGCACGCGCCATGTTGAAAGATTCCCCGATCATCATTTTGGATGAGGCTACCGCCAACGTTGACCCGGAAAATGAAGCTGAACTTCAAGAAGCGATTGAAGCGTTGACGCATAATAAAACGATTATTATGATTGCCCACAGGCTCAAAACCGTTCAACATGCGGATCAGATTCTTGTTCTGGAGGCTGGCCGTATCATACAGCGCGGCAGACATGAAGATTTGATAAAGCAGGATGGAATCTATGCGGATTTTGTCCAAAGCAGGAAGAAAGCCGAAAGCTGGAGTATTGCTGGAGAAGGAGCCTTGGGAGTTGGAGTATGAGCAAAAAAATATTGACGCGCTTATCTTTATTTCTCCTTGTGCTGTTTGGCGTCACGATTTTGACTTTCATCTACACAAATTTATCCCCTGTAGATGCGGCTGAGGCTTTGGCTGTGCGCCGGTATTCAAGGCCCACTCCAGAACAGGTTGAATTAGTACGGGAAGAATTGGGCCTTGACAAACCTCTGATCCAGCAATATGGTTCTTGGCTGTGGAACGCGTTACATGGAGATTTTGGAAATTCCTACAATACAGGCCGCCCTATCATCGAAGAACTGACAGCCTCATTAGGGCCAACCATCACAATGGCATCATTGGCGTTGTTGTTTGCAGCCATATTTAGTATTCCTCTGGGTGTGCTATCTGCCAGTAAAAAAGGTGGATTATTCGATAAAACAGTTTACTTGTTTGGGATCGTTTCCATGTCTCTGCCCAATTACTGGATTGGTTTTATGCTCCTGCTGGCCTTTTCTGTTCAGATTCCGATCTTCAGCATTATGGGGGCAGACAGCATGAAAGATTTTATTCTTCCGGCTTTGGCTCTGGCAATCCCGGTTGCGGCAGGTAATATTCGTGTGTTTCGTTCTTCACTTTTGGAGGGATATAGTCAAGATTTCGTTTTATATGCCCGTTCACGTGGGGTTTCGGAACGCAGAATCGCTTTTATGGTAAGCCGGTTTGCACTGCCCCCTTTGGTAACAATGCTCGCCCAAAGTTTTGGGTTTATGATAGCAGGCAGCGCAATGGTGGAATCAGTTTTTTCTATTCCGGGAATAGGTTCTATGTTGGTAACAGCGTTAAATGCACGGGACACTATTACAATCAACGCATGTGTTTTGTTAACAGCCGCCATTTTTGTTCTGGTTAATTTTATAGCGGATCTGGTCAATATCGCTTTAAACCCACACGGAAAAGCAAAGGAGAAGGTTTATGATTCGTAAAATTTTACATAAACCGCAGGCACTGCTTGGGTTGGCCATGATGTTAATTGTATTTTTTGTTGTGGCATTTGCGCCCTTTATAGCACCGCATGATCCATCAGAGCTAAACGTCGCGCATGCTTTGTCTGCACCTGATTCAGAATATCCTCTTGGAACAGATGAAATGGGGCGCTGCGTATTTTCACGATTGCTCTATGGCGCGCGGTCATCTATGTCTATCGCTCTGCCCTCGCTTATCATTTTGGCACTTGTCAGTACGGTCGTAGCTACTGTCTGCGCTTATCTGGGCGGTGTACTTGACCGGATTTTTGATGTTGTTTCTAACATCTTTATGGCATTTCCACCCTTTCTTGTGGCCATTACTCTGGTGGGATTATTTGAATCAAAAGTGTTCAGTATCATTCTATCCATTGTAATTGCCATGTGGGTATGGAATGCACGAGTGGTTCGTACCTACGTTCTCAGAGAAAAACAAAAACCTTATGTTATCACCTGCCGGATGTCAGGCTGTTCAGAACTGCGGATTATATTCCGGCATATTATTCCAAATGTCCTTCCACATCTTTTGGTGATATTCAGTACAGGACTGTCCTCCATTATCATTATGATTTCCAGTTACGCCTTTCTGGGGCTGGGCTTGGAGGCGGGAACAGCAGAGTGGGGCGCCATGTTCGTGAATGCCAAACAACTGATTTTCAGTCAGCCGCAGCTTCTGGTCTATCCGGGGCTTTGTATCCTGTTTACAGCCGGTGGATTTAATTTGTTCGGTGAGGCTTTGCGGGATATTTACGCACCACGGGAGGGTTAGAAATGCTTGATATCAACTGTTTAACAGTTCGCTCAAAACTGACAAAAGAGGAATTGCTTCACTCCATCAGCTTTTCCGTAGGCGAGGGAGAAACCTTCGGGCTGATCGGAGAAAGCGGAAGCGGGAAAAGCATGACCAGCAAGTGTATTATGCGGCTGTTAAATTCTCGTGCTTTTCAAATCAGAGGGGAAATTCGCTGGAATGGCAGAGATGTCTTTTCCATGAATGCAAAAGAACTGGCTGACTATCGAGGAAAACAGATCAGTATGATACCGCAGAATCCCATGACTGCATTTGCTCCCATGGTGAAGCTGGGAAAACAACTTGAAATGGGGTTTCGATTCAATACCAGAGAAGAACGGCACAACTTTTGTAGAGAACTTACGAATACGTTGGCCAGTGTGAACTTGCCGGATGCGGAAAAAATTTTTAACAGTTATCCGGATGAGCTTTCGGGCGGCATGCTGCAGAGAGTGATGATTGCTCTCACTATGCAGCAGGCTTCGAAACTGATTATTGCAGACGAAATTACCACTGCCGTAGATGCGGCCAGTGAATATTTGATTTTAAATGAACTGGAAAAAATAAAAACATCAGGGGTATCGATGCTGGTTATCACACATGATTTTGGTGTAGTAGCGAGACTGTGCGACCGTGTTGCGGTGATGAAATCGGGAGAAATCATTGAACAGGGTAGAACCCATGAGGTGCTCTCCACACCACGGCATGATTACACAAAACAATTGATGGAAGCAAGTATACTGTTTCAGGAGGCGCTATGCTAAAGGCAGAAGGAATTATAAAGAAATATCAAATACCGGGTAGAAAAAAAGACCTGTTGGAAGCCCTGTCAGGCGTATCTATCGAGCTTGCCGACAACAGTATCACGGCCATCGTAGGCGAAAGCGGAAGTGGAAAAAGCACACTTGCCAGAATTTTGTCCTATATCGAGCTCCCCGATGCCGGAAAAGTTACTTTAGATAATTTAACAGTGACAGGCGTCAAAAGAAAAACGCTTCAAAAGATGCGAGGCAAAGTGCAGCTTGTCATGCAGGATGCAGCCAGTTCTCTTGATCCTCACCAAAACGTATTACAAATTTTGGATGAACCTCTCCATCTTTTATTGGATATGGGAAAAGAGGACAGAAAAAAGAGAGTCGAAGAATTGCTGGACATGGTTAATTTAGGGGGAGATATCGCCCTGATGAACTTTCTGGTGGTCAGCAAAAGAGGCTCTGTGTAGCGCGTGCTTTGGCAACAGAACCACAGCACATTATTTTCGATGAATCTTTTAGTGGGCTTGATGTTACATTAAGAAAGCAAATTTTGCATCTGTTACGGAATTTGCGGGACGAGTTGAGATTGAGTTATTTGATTATTACCCACGATTTAGACATTGCGATGTATATGGCAGATACCATTCATGTGATGCGTTTCGGGAAAATAATCGAGACAGTTTACAAACCGCAAAGCTTTTCGGATTTTCATGAACCATATTCTAATGAGCTTGTAAAGGCCGCCCTTTCAAAAAGGCAGGCTTTGCAATAAAAAACATGTAAAGGAGCACAAACATGAAAAACTTTTATCCCTTCTTTTGGCTTGTGTAATGGGGTTGACGCTTCTTGCTGGTTGCAGCAATACAGATCCCTCATCCTCCAGTAATGGCCAAACAGACAAGAACGCATCTCAAACGATCTCTATTGCGCAAAGCGCAAACTTTTCGATGGGCTTTGCCCCTGCGGTACAGTCCTATGAGGCTACATATTATATGAACAACTTTTATGAGCCTTTGGTCAAATATCAGGACGGAGAGTACCAGCCCTGCCTTGCTACAGACTGGACAAATTCCGATGATGGACTCACCTATACTTTCCATCTGCGTGAAGATGTAAAGTTCAATGATGGAACACCCTTCAATGCGGAGGCTGTGAAACTCTATTTCGACAATATGAAGTCTGTCATAGGAACCAGTTCCAATTACGGGCAGCTTGATATGTTGACATCCGAGATCACAGTAGATGATGAATACACGGTTTCCTTTCATTTGACTCGTCCTTATTACAATGTTCTCAACGATTTGTCCATGGTAATGCCGAGAGGGATTCTTTCAGCATCCGCCTTCAATGAGGACGGTTCTTTGAACTCAGAATATCTGATGAATCATACGCCGGGTACAGGTCCCTATATGTTTGAGAGCGTGAATGATACTGCAACGGAATACACTTTTGTACGCAATCCCAATTATTGGGGCGAAGAACCGGATGTAGATTCCTTCACAGTAAAAGTTATTCCGGAATCCAAGGTCGCTGCAATGAGGGCTGGAGAAGTGGACTTCATTATCGGTTCTGACACATTGGATGCTGCTTCCTATCAGGAACTGTCCAGCACGGAAGGCATTACGGGCGTAATTTCCGATTTTGATTTTGTCACAGAGTTTATTGCGCTTAACGACGAAGTGGCTCCATTGGATGATATCAATATCAGAAAAGCGATCCAGATGGCTATTGATAAAGAGTCTATCGCTCAAAATATTTATTCGGGCTTGAGAACGGAAGCAGATTCAGTTATGCCTGCGGATATGCCCTATTGCGAGGTAGATGTGACAACTCCGAGCTATGATATGGATGCGGCCATTGAACTGATGGACAAGTCCGGCTGGACTGATACGGATGGCGATGGCATCCGAGAAAAGGATGGTAAAAAGCTTTCCTTTACGATTACTTATCCCTCCACGGGTGTGTATGACAAGGTAGTGCTTTTCTTCCAGGATTCGATGAAAAAGCTTGGCATTGAAATCACGACGAATCCTATTGACCTGATGGCATTTATGCAACAGGTGTTTACAGAAGGGAACTACGAAATCACCGCGTATATGAGCTATTGGTTCCCCTATGATCCGTACACATTTGTCGCCAATATGTATCCTTCTACTGATTATACAGATGCCAGTGGAATTTATTCGACTGATCCTCAGATCGCCAAAGCACTTGCCACAATGAGCGAAGAGGAAGCGAAAGAACTGATTGCCGGCCTTTACAAGACAGATGATCCGGATACTGTTCAGAATATCTTTACCACTGCCCTTAATTCCGCAAATGAAAGCAGCGTTGTGATTCCGTTGAACTACAGAAACGAATATGCGGTGTTCAATAATGAGGTGATAGAGTCCTACACATTCAACAGTATTCCAAATCATGTTGACGTTGCAGCAATTAAATTAAAGTAATTTTTCATAGATTATCTCTTTTACTTTTAATAGATAAGGGAGGTGTGCCGACTGCGTCTAACATCATCCATGGAGGACTATCTGGAAGCTGTATATATCCTTTTTCAAAAACAAGGGGATGTCCGTTGTGTAGATGTTGCGGAGTATTTGGAAGTAACAAAACCCTCTGTAAGCCGCGCTGTAAAAGAATTAACCAAGGCAAAATATCTGCGTAAAGATTCAAGCGGCATACTTTCCCTGACATCTTCAGGAGAACAGGTTGCCGCAGCAGTATATGAACGCCACTGCTTTTTCATGGAACGGCTCATCGCGGCAGGCGTAGATCCTAAAACTGCGGAAGCGGACGCCTGCCGGATGGAGCATGGAATCAGTCCAGAAGCCTTTGAAAAACTAAGGCGTTCTATTGAAAGGCAGGGCGAAGAGGTCAAGTGAAAATCATGCTTTTGATCTTTGAGGATGGAGATGAGGATGCGTTTCTCAAAGTTCAGGGGCTGGCCCAATCCGCTTCTCGTATAGAGCTGATGGAGTTTAGGTCACAACGGAGTACCTCTGCTTTGGAAATCAGGGAAAACCAGCGCCGGGTATTCTGCAAAGGGCGGGAGATCCCTCTCACGAAAACCGAGTATGAGATTCTCCTGTACCTTTTTCAGAACATAAACCAAGTGCTGACACATGACCAGATTTACGAAAAAATCTGGAAGGAGCCAGACTATGGCGAGGCTCGGAAGCTTGTCAGCCATCATGTGCAGTCAATTCGGCGCAAGTTGAATTTAGGAAAAGATTCCAGTATCCGTCTGCGCTGTATCCGTGATGTCGGATACAGCCTTGAAACAAAATAAAGCCAGCAGCCTGTTTTTTGCAGGTGAAGTGATATAAAAATAGTAGACACGAAAAACCGTGTCTACTATTTTTGCTATATAATGAAAGAAAGGCGGTGAAAACATGAGAAAAGAATATACATTTCATAGCAAGGAAGAAAAGCTGAAGATAGTAAAGAGATATCTATCGGGAGAATCATCAATAAAGCTTCATAAGGAAACAGGGATTAGCGATGGAAATATCCGAAAGTGGAAACGACAGTATCTGTCAGGAGGCGAAGCAGCTCTTGAAAATCAAAAGAAACCTGGAAATCCACTGTCCAAGTATGAACGCCGTAAAAAATTAACCCGCGAAGAACAATTAGAGTATCAGATCGAACTATTGAAACGGGAGTTGCTCAAAAAGGAAGCAGAGGTATTGCGGTTAAAAAAATCCATAGAACTGGAAAGGGGCGATGCAAAAAGAAAATAATTCAACAAATTTACGCGCTTATCAGGCAGCAGAGTGAAACACATTCCGTAAGAGAACTTTGTGAATTGTACATGGTTTCACGAAGCGGATATTATAAATGGTTAAACCGAATCGGATATCTAAACCGCTATGAAACTCTACACAGACAGTTGGACATGTATGTAAAGGACATTCACGCTCATTATCCATCTATGGGGTATCGCCAAATTCGGGATACTTTGCAGTTGCAAACAGGTTGGAACGTATGTGATGTGTCAGTATGGAAATCTATGCGCAGACTTCATATTCATGGGTACATTCGCAAGAACAAGCTTCCTTCACGACCGGGAAACGAGCATGAGATACATCCCAACTTATTAAATCGGGATTTTCATGCTTCCAAGCCATTACAAAAAGTTGCTTCGGATATCACATACATCAAATACCGTGGCAAATGGTTTTATCTTGTCTGTTATTTAGATATGTTCAACAATGAAATTGTAGAATGGCAGCTCAGCGATTCTTTTGACAATCTACTGGTTATCCAGTCTGCAAAAAGACTCCTTGAAAAAGCGAAATGTACCGGTTACCCTATCCTTTTGCACAGCGATCAGGGTAATCAGTACACATCCGCAGGTTATCAAGCCTTACTTAGAGAATACAACGCTATTCAAAGTATGTCAAGAGCCGGAACTCCCAGAGATAACGCTGTCATGGAAAGTTTTTTCGGTCACTTCAAGGACGTCTTGCGCTTTCAGTTCCGTTATTGGGAGTGCGACAATCTTAACTTCGTCATTGAACAAGCTATCCATTATTTCAATTATCAACGTCCTCTTCGCAAACTAAACGGAAAGCCACCTGTCCATTTTAGAATGGAACAGATGGCTTAATCCGGCTTTTTTTGTCTACTTTCTATTGACTATTTCACCTGTTTTTTGCAGGCTGCTGGTTTTTCCATATATATATAACAACCCTCTGCTGCTTCCGTGTGTGACATTTCTTTGATTTGCAGGCGCTATTCCTTTACCTTAAAGAAACCGAGGGCGTCGGTGCGTTCCCCATTTTGCCAGACCTCGAAGTGCAGGTGGTTACCGGTGGAATTTCCGGTGGTGCCGACGTAGCCGATCACCTCGCCCTGCTTCACTTCCTGCCCAACCGTTACGCAGATGGAGGAACAATGGGCGTACAGGGTATCGAAGGTATCGTTGTGGTTTACCTTGATGTGGTACCCATACCCGCCGCCCCACGAGTCGATGGCGTTGGCTATGGTGACGGTTCCGTCTGCTGCGGCAAGGATGGGCGTACCTTCCGGCGCGGCGATGTCGGTTCCGCTATGGTAGGCGATCTCCCCGGTAAAAGGATCTTCCCGGTATCCAAACCATGAGGTGATAGTGTAGCTCTGCGGAAGGGGCCACTGGAAAATGCCCGTCCCTATCCAATCGGCATCGGGGTTCACGATCTGCCCGCCGCCGCTTGTGTAACCGCCCAGCAGTTCCGCCCACAGGCTTTGGTTTTCCGGCTCCGACATAAGGGCGAGGTATTCGTTCTGCCGGGAATTGAAGTTGTACTGGCGGGCCATTTCATCCGGGGTTTTGTGCGTGATGGTGATTTCCAGAATGGTTTCCGTCACCGTTTCGGTATGGGTGGTTTCGTTCCCATCCTCGTCTACTTCGGTAACTTCTACCTCATGGCTTTCGGTGCGGGTGCTGGAGGATACCGCATTCATCTCCCACATAATATTTCGCAGTTCATCCACCTGAGCGTCATCCAGCGAAGCGACCTGCGCCCCATCCTCCGCGCCGGTAACCTTGGCGGAAAATACAGCGAGGACGTCCTCCCAATTGATGGAGAGTTTCCCGTCGTTAGAGGTGGTTTCCATCCGGTCATGGGGGTTGGCGTCCTCTATCTCCTGAATGTGGGCCAGATATTCCCCGTTGAGGGTAGACACCGCCTGCGTTACACTGGTACCGGTCCCCGTGGAGTCGGAGCCGAAAAACAGGCCGAAGCAGGAGCCGACGATCAGGGCGATTAAACAAATCAACAGGATAATGACCACAGCTACCCAGCCCCCGGCAGCAATCAGGGCTATCAATCCCTTAATTGCGGCGATGGTTGCTTTGATGGCGGCTGCGGTTGCCTTGACCGCCACCTTTATGCCGGTTACCGCTGCTTTCGCTGCAGCTTTGGCAGCTTGGGCGGCTGCCTTAGCCGCCTTTGCGGTGGCCTGCGCTGTTTTCTGTGCCGCTTTCGCCGCCTGCTGTGCTGTTTTTGCCGAACGCTGTGCGGTCTTGATCCTCTTGGCGCTCTGCTTTACGCCTTTCACAGACCGGCTGGCTGTCTTTACCGCCTTTTGCGGCTTTCCTTTGATAGTCTTGGCCACTGTGTTCTTCGTCCGTATTTTTGAAGATGTGTTTTTGACAGCCTTGCCGCCTGCATCTTTGGCCCCCGACAGGGTGCGGGAAATCTCTCTTTTTTCTTTCACCTTCCGGGCCGTGGCCTGCGCCAGCTTTTTCCCGCCCCGGTAGGTCAGGTTCGCGCCTTTCTTGGCGGCGGTTTCCATCCCGGACAGCATCTGATCCCCGGCAGTATTGGCAGGGGCGTTTGAGGATTCCCCGCGCTGGCTGGCGAAGGGCGTTTCCTTGAGTTCCGAGATGGATTTATCCTTGGATTTCAGCCATAAATCCTTCATGGCTGTTTTCGGGGCCTTGGCAGCTTTGTCCAGCAGTTTAGGTTTGCCGCCCTCCGGCTTCGTTTTAATTTCTTTCAATGGCATACCTCCTGTAAAAAAGATTGCAGAGTGTCCAAGGCGGCCCCCTATTAGAATAGTAGTTCGAGCAAATA
>OCAD01000777.1_pt1 | contig 17137 bp, 15 predicted proteins | sample 1538261 | NCBI WGS metagenome assembly OCAD01 (sample SAMEA2580261, study PRJEB22360) | human gut metagenome | biome: human gut; feature: human-associated habitat; material: faeces | place: Denmark | collected 2008/2010
TATCCTTCCCTTGAATAGTAAAGATGGAATGGGTAGGAAAGAGAATTTCTTTCCCCTCCCATTCCTCAACCAAACGAGCGATTTTATCTTTTTCTGATTCTTTGCAAGATGAGAAAAGAGCAAGTACCAATATTAAATAAAGGTATCTCATAAAAACTACTCCAAATTAAAAGGTTCCAACGTATAAGCAACCTTAGTTCCTGTCTGTGGGCAAGTTGTGTCTCCAGTCCCTCTACACCATGCTTCTCCTCCTTCGCCTGCAGCCAAAGCCTCTACATTTTCCAAGAGTAAATTATTCACTAGTTTTTCTTTATTTGAAAACTTACCAAACATAATAGGCTATACCAGCTATAATAAAAATTGCCAAAAATGTTTTTCTCATAATAGTTTTATTTTTTGTTGCAAAGTAGGTGTATTTAAGAGTTACACACAAGTATTTTACCTAAAATGAACCTAAAATCTACCAAAAATGAAGTTTTTTAGACAATGCGCAATAATAGTTAATCTTATTTGCTTATTTTTGCCTATCAAAATAAGAACAGAATGAAAAAGAAAGACAAGCTATCAATCTTATTAGTCCTCTTCACAATAACCGGTTGTTTTGGCGCATTTATGATAATTAATTTCCAACAAGGGAAATATAATATCCAGTCGAAAATAACACAAGCTATACAAGAATCAATTACCAAAGATTATTATAAACGGTTATTTCAAGATAATGTACATACTCCGAAATCTCTAGAGAGAAAAATAAAAGGAATCAAAATAACGCTTGGAAAAAATATTGAAAATATTCTTTTCAAGGATAGTATTGATGAACAAATTGCCCATCAATTAGCAGACCAATATATACTCGCTCAATTTACTCCTATCAGTCCAAATGATTTCAATGCAATTTTTAAAGAAGAACTGAGGAAAAAGGGTATTACTGACAAAACAGGTATCATCTATCGGCATAACGGCATCCCCCATTATAGCGACAATGATTCCATCTCACCGAGTTCGGCATTCCGAACTCATATAAAGATGCTGGATATAAAAAATACCATCAGTGTTCAAGGATGGGTAGATTATAGTTGGGGAACATTACTAAAACATACTGATGCTAAAAACTTATGGACTATTCTCTTATGTTATATAGCTTCCTTAGTCATTGTCTTATTCAGGAAGAAAAGGACAAAGAATATCGAAAAGCCTGCAATTAAAGAGATTAACTTGAACTTTTGTGAAGTAGGGAAAATAAAACTAGACTTGAAAAAAAAGCTCTTGTATATTGACAATATGGAATGTTCAATTACCAATATGGACTTTGATTTATTAAAAATGTTTTTGGAAGATCCCGACCACTATTTATCAAGAGAAGATATCAAAAAAGCCTTTTGGGCAAAAGAAGATTCGGCAGACGACAAGATAAATACCCACATCACATCTCTAAGAAACAAAATAAAGAACTTGGAAGGATATTCAATTAAAACAATAAGAGGAAAAGGGTATTATCTGGATTTGCCTTAAAATAAAAATCTATCTGAAATATGTATTTTAAATAGATAATAGGATTTTTCCATCATGGATATTAACTCTTTTTATCCCATTTCACCGAACTTCCAATTCTTTATTATCTTAGATATAAAAAAGACAAGCATATAGTATCTTCACACCGAGGTTATCTTTATATTTTTACAGTTTCAATTTCTAACCCAAATACATCAATAATACGAAAAAATACGTCATACATACTTCCAATATTAGTAGCTATCAGGCTTTTTCTGCTTTTTTTCTGAAATCCGTTGAATAGCATAACTATATATCTACCATCAAAGATAAAGAAAGTGTTATGAATATTTTCACTATGAATACCCCCAATGGTATATGTTGTCTTCTTCTCTAGACAAAGCTTCCGTATTTGCCAAAGCCAAATCAGATAGGACATCTTATCCGTTCCGTATCTGATGATTCAAAAAAGATGAGGAAGCGCTATTGGTTTCATTTACATAAAGTACAAAAACGTTCCATCACAGCAACATACTCATTACTAGCCACTTCCTGTGTGAAAGTCTTTCAAGTCCCCCTCAATCGGTATGCCGGTGGCGAAACGAATGCAAAATCAGTACCTCGCACCTCCCGATAACTCGTAGGTATCATATTTCATGCCCGACAGTACAAGATACTGTTTGCCTTCACCGCATTCCGTTTAGTATTCCACCTGGGTGAAGCAACTGTTCCACCTAGGTAAAAGTGGCTGTTTACCTAGGTGAAATTGCCTCTTCACGTGGATGAAGCAACAAACGCAACCAGAACAAAAATACGCCTTATGACGCTCCCCCTGCAAGAAAGCAACCGCAGCTATGGCACAGGAATTGGAACAACCGATATACGTCAAGCCGAATTTGACAGCGGAGAATGGCAAACCGTTTCAGGGGGATTTAGAATGTACTCACACAGTATCTTATTGATTTACAGAAAGATAATGCACACAATTCGGAATAATAATGTACTGATGCAGAAGAACTGACACTACAAATCATCGAAAATGATAAACGGCTTACTGCTCTTCGACAATATGCTATAGCGGCATAAAAACTAAATCCGAAACTTGAATTAGTAATCCATGAACTTTAAAATTTAGCTTTTTAACCACGACATTTACAGAAACAGCCATAGCTTCCGATTAACAATAAGACAGTAAACAAAAGACGAAGCCAGACTTTCCCTAAAAGAAGAACACGGATACCGCAAGCAGTGCAAGGCCTGCCAAGAAGAGTAGACCACAGCCATACATCCATTGCCAGTCATCTTCCAATATATCGGCAGGTAGTGAAGCTGTACTACAACACACCACGCTAAGACACAACGCAACCGGTATGCATGCCACTAATTCCATTCCATATTTCAAAAACCAGTTTTCCATTTCTACCACCAAACTTGTTTCCCGTCTTCGTATGTAAAAATCCGCTCTTCTCTCCCTTGAGTATGATTTTTTAACCACAATAAAGCGCCTTTAGGTACATCATCATAATGAAGTTTATTGTCGACTGCTAATTTTCGCCCTAAACTAATCCATTTCATATTCCAATAGAACAATTCATATTCATTATCGACACATATTTCATTACTATCATGTATTATTGCATTATTACTTCCATAATATGGATATTTACGGTAAAGTATAATACTTTCTTTTTCTGTACTGACACACAGCTCTTTTATGCTTCCATCTTCTAAAAGAATTATAGGAAACCCTATAGGTTTATTATTCAATCGCCCATTTTGGCTGATAAATGCTAAGAAAACGATCCCCTTTCCTTCGTTTAAATAAGTTCTTATTTGATTATCTCCCCATAAAATTCCTCTCCCGACTGATTCAAACAAAACACTTCCATTCATCACCTTTGATAAAGCAACAGGAACCCAGTCATGATTATTAAAAGTACAAAGACTGATTAATTGTTTATCTTTCAGTGAAGGCACTCTAAAGGTTAAATCAGAAAGAGGCATAGCATATTCGGATGTAACGTCACATAGTGGAATATCATATTTTTTCCTATAAATCTTAGAAATCTTGTATACAACTTCATTTTTTCCTTCAGGGCCATATCCCACTTCTATAAAATCACCAGTAGCATCTTTCACCACATTCCAACAATGCGAAGAACTCCTATTAGCCCATGCCGGAACATAATCAATAGAAGCAGGGATTCCAATGGCACGTAAAGACAAAGCTAAAAATGCCGCCATATCATCACAAGTACCCCAACGGGTCTGTAGCATTTCAGCATAAGACTGTTTATAAGGATATTTAGTCATTCCTATATTATAACGCATTCCACCTAATTTTATGATACGAAGGGCCAATTCTCGTGGAGACATTAAAGAATCCAATAAATGACCAAACTTTTGAAAACCTTCCTCGCGCCAATTCGATAATGGCTCATGGTCTATACGGTAAGGCAAAATATAATGACAGAATTCATCAAATGAACAGTAATCTTTTATTTTTCCATTCTCCCATATTTTAAAAGCATATTCAATATTTTTTATTAAATAATCTCCCGTTATAACTTTTATATCTTCAATCTTACTAAAACCTGCCAACTGTCGTTTAGAAATAGAATCAAATCCATGCCAAATCTTAGAATATCGCACATCCCAACTTATAGGATCATTTTGTGGGATAATCTTCAAAAAGTTCTTATATCTATCCAACGAATCATAAGGGAGTATTGAATATTTACCAGGCATATTTTCAATCAAAAAACAGGCAGCACGGTATTTCAAGCTATCATGTTTAAAATGCTTCAACACTTTTTCCAACTCCGCTTTATTATGTTTAGCCTGCTGCAAAGCAATATCCAAATGACTTACTCCATTCGTACAAGCAGAAAGAAGAATTACAAAAACAAAATATACACCACAAACTCTCATACTACTTTATCTTTTTAAATATCCTGTCCATACGTATTTCATCCGTCACTCCATTCTTAGACTTCCATATCAATGTCGCCTTTCCTACAATATATTCCTCCGGCAAAGGCCCCCAATAGCGCGAGTCCTGAGAATTATAACAATTATCACCACCCATGAAATAATAATTGTGCATAAAAACATAATGCTCCACTTCCCGCCCATTTAAATAAAAATGCCCGTTACTTGCTATTAATTTATCTTGTTGCTCCCATTCTATAAGATTGCGATAAAGCAAATAATGTTTATCATCCATCACAATAGTATCCCCACGGGAAGGAAGATAAAAAGGACCAAAATCTTTAATACTCCATTTTAAGATGGTATCACCGGGATAAGCAAAAAAACAATTTTCCTGTATCATTTTCTCCACATTCCTCGGTTTCTCCAAAAAATGCGCCAAACTGTTTTGTGAAACTATATTTCCTAATTCCTTATCATAACCTCTGACCCTATATCGGGCGTCCCTTATTTCAACAGTATCACCCGGCAATGCGATACACCTCTTTACATAATAAAGCATCAGGTTAAACCCTATACTGTCCCATCGTTCCGGATAAGGGAAATTAAAGACCAATACCTCATTGCGCTGAAATTCACTGAATCCCTTCAAACGATCGATGTGTAGCGGCTTATGTTGCCGGGCATCACCAAGGCTGAATATACGTGGTCCTTTCAACATTTTATTGACAAGCACATAGTCACCCGGTATCAGAACCGGCTCCATGGAGTCAGAAGGTATGGCAAATGAGGCAAAAACAAATATCTGTAATAACAACCAAATAATCATCATTAACAAACTCCCTCCGGTCACACAAACCAGCAAGTTATATAAAACGCCTATGTATTTCTTTATATACCTCATTTTAAATCTTAAAAGGTTGGAAATCTAAAGACAGATAATAAGAAAGAGGATCACCATCCGCCACATGCTTTGCCAGCACATGCATATTTCCTTTTTCCGTAGGACTCCCCCAAACCGCTATCGGAGAAACAGCCTTTCCATTGGCATAAAATGTCATTTCCGCCAATTCCGCATATTTATCATTGTCAGCCTTATATCTTATGTAACGGCACTTCACCGGCTTATTCAGGAAGATTCTATTCCTTGCTATCACGGGAGTATCCGCTATCTCATATAATGTCTTTCCATCTTCAAAGTCTTTCGTCATACTTCCCTCAAAAGTACCTCCCACCACATGGCCCATAAAGCTGCGCAACCAACCATATACCGGATATTTTCTATACAAACGCACTTTTACTGTTTTCTCCCAATCCGGAAGAAACGTATTTATTTCTCCACCTGCAAACCAAAAGGGGAAATCGGAAGGATAATAATTGCTTTTGGTATATTTCATGGGAAGATATACCAGTTCCGATTCTAGATTAGGTATTTCCATCTTGCCGCTTGCCGAGCGTGCACAGGCACAACTCCACCAATGCGCTTCGTGGAAATGGGCCAGATAACAAACCTCACCATCAGGAATACCGGTAAGTATGCGTAACGTATCCGGATAATATGCATAACTGACATCTTTCATATAAGGGTGATAGAATAAAAGCGGCACTGATTTCCAATCATCTCCCAAATGTGCCGCCTTTTCTTCTTGAAAACCATACATGGGCCTGTAAACCTTGCCACGTTTATACCCTCCCGTATCCCTACTCCCCCTTACAGCCTCCGAAGCTATATACCAAATAGGTACATCGCGCCCTGTCGTGTCACGAACAACATTCCATACATGTCCCCCTCTGGCATCCGTATCTTCCATACAAGGAATGCCGACAGCCCGAAATGCATAAGTCACTATATCCGCCGCATCCACGCAACTACCATATCGATGGCTGAATAAATACCGGGGACCGATGTGAGGCAGTTCAAAGTCTTCACAATAAATAAAGACAGGTTCTTGTAGATGCCTGCTTACCAAATTCGCGGCCTCCACCACATCGCCGCCTTTATATATGGAATCTAATAAATATCCATATTTCTTTTCATAAAGTTCACGCCATTCTTCCAGCGGTTCATCCCCTATACGATAAGGCAACAAGTATTCACAAAAATCTTCAAATGAAAGAGAACGGTTCCATGGACGTTTCTGCCAATTATCAAAAGCACGGTCTATATTGTCTATCAAGTATTCGGCTGTGATAATATGGGCATCATATATTTTAGGAAGATTACGATAGGTATAATGCCCCCAACGTCTGGCATAAGTCTGGTCTATTTGTCCGAAAGGGCTATAATAAGTACGTACACGCTTCACACTATCCATTTCACCTCCCTGTTGGTAGGAATAGCAATGAGGCATATTCCGTATCAGAAATTTAGCCGCTTCCAATTTTAAAGAATCATAGGTATAATGCTGAAGCAGTATCTCCAATTCCAAACGATTAGAAGTAGCAAAATTTAAAGCATGTTTCAATTGTTTCTGCTCAAAAGAAGAGTGGGCACAAGAGATACATACTAATGAAAAAAGGACAAGGAGTCTTGCTAAGAACATAATATTATTCATTTGTTAATTTGGTGGAATAGTATAATTTACCCCTGCGAAAACATAAATTAAAACTAAACTCAAAACACACCTTATTCTTCCCGCTATCTGATACAATCTAAAACACAGGAATTAAATTATGTACCTGAGTAAAACTACATTTCAACCAGTCTGAAGAATCAGACTCAATTGATATTTTTAGTTTCAATAATTAGTTACTTCATCTTATTTTCAGAAAAGGAGAGAATAAGGATTCACACTTACAATAAAATAAAGATACTATATTTGTCATCGTACTTTACTAAATAGTTCATTAAATTCAAGTGCTACTACAGAAGGATTTAAATTTTCCTCAAAGGATTCCACATCCTTATTTTCCCATATATACCCCAAACAATATAATTTATTATCATTAGACAAATACTGAGTATTAAACAAATAGGATTCTGCAGAAATTCCACCATCAATTTTGATGATAACTTCCTCTTGCAAATTCTTACTAATAATCCAATAATAAACCTCTGGGATTCGTTCACCTTCATTGTTCAATAAAACATTTAAAAATATATAATCATGATTTTCCAGATAATTTATAATAGATGCATAGTTAGAACGCTGCAATTCTTCTATAACTTCCATGCCCGATAATTCATGTAATTTCTTAGGCAGCTTATAATTAGGAAAGTCCATAGCATATGATAAGTCCAATTTCCCATTTTCTATCGTATACAAATCATGATTTAGCGACTCATGAAACGTCAACCATTCTCCATTTCTTCCAAAATTATTCTCTACCATCGGAAGCATATTAGACTTTTGATGAAGATAATATGCCACATTGGCGATATTTTCATCTGTACAAATCATTTTAGCATCGCCATACGTGGTGTTGTTACCTACATAAAACCAATAATTCTGCCTATCATCTATGGCAAAAGAAAACGCAGGATAAGTAACCTCCTTCTTGTCTAAGAAATCTCCCCCAAAAGTATAACAAAAAATTCCTCCATCTGATAGGACCTCTAAAACTTTACTTTTCTGATTAACAACGACATCATAGACGCTAGTATATTCACCAGGGCCATTTCCCCTGTGTCCGATATAACCGGAAAACTGTCCATCACTAGTAAAGCTAAGTATAGATGATTCTGAATTTTTTGAATATACAATCCAACCACTGTCAACTTTAATTATAGATGAATTACGATCGACCATACTAGAATCTGAAAAACTGAGAACGGTTATATCCTTACTCAAAGTCAATTTGCTTTGCTCAAGTGTGATTGCTTCAGTTTTATTAAAAATATAATCAAATGTTTTTTTATGTTTTACACTACATGAAACAAAAAGAAATGGGAAAAATATTAATATCAACTTTTTCATTATATAGAATTTAAAGTTAAAATAAGCTCCAATCCAATGGAGTATATGAATTGGAGCTGTTTCAAATTTATATCATAATACTCTCATTTTATCTGCACGGTCTTCGACAACTTTCTGCAGTTCGTCTTGAAGTACACATATAATTCATGTTTAATGGTGCACAATACCCCATAGTTTGGTATCTATTTGTTGTCGAAGATTCACCACTAGCCAATGCTTCCACATTAGCCAATGCCAAATCAGACATTACATCCGATTTCTGAGCGTTATACACATTAAATCCCGCAATCAAAGCAAACGCAGCAACCAAAATCGCTTTCAAAATATTCTTTTTCATCTTGTTTCTAGGTTTAAAGATGATTATTACTTATGTTTTCATCTTTTATCGGAAAGAACTCCACCGCAGAAAAAGCCAAACTACCGCTTGTTTATTCTGATTTTTACATTAATTTTGCATCGGACTTAACCTCCTTTCTTTTAGGAGAGAGCCGCAGGGTGGAAAGAATCTGATTCCGACAAAGAAAATGATTTTCTTTCCATCCGCTTTTTACTTTCATTAGCTCATACTTCATCCTTATTCAGCATTCCCCGTTATCTTCAAACGAAGTGGGGAATTATCTGCATTGCAATAAATGGTAACCGTCTTGCTGAAATGTTCAGCCTTTTCGGCTTCATAAATAACGGTCAGTTCCACTTTTCCTCCCGGACGAATGCCTTCCTTACTATAGTTCACCTTAGTACACCCACAGGAAGTGACAACATCATATATCACCAGCACATGCTGCCCTGTATTAGTCAACGTAAACTTGCGTTCCTGCTTCTCCGACTGAGGAAATGAACCGAAGTCTACGCTTTCTACAGCTAAGCTAACTTTCGTCATCGGCGTTTCCACTTTTATAACTTTATCACCTGTCAATACTTTCAGATAAAGCAATATTCAATTCTTTGTTTGATTATTTTTTCAAGTACAACGTGTTATCGAAATACCTGCTCACCATCTACATACTCAAAGACTCTCTCAGCATCTCCACGAGTATGATTCTTCAAATACAACAACGAACCTTTGGGAACATTATATTGCAAGACATCCGAACCGGCTGTTTGCCCTCCCAAAGACTCCCATTTTCCCACATTCCAATAAAACAGTTCATAATTATCCCCTTTCCGGATAAAATTATCCCGATTTCTAGGAGCATATACTATTTTACGTATCACATGAGAATTTTTTAAATCCAAACCAGTCCAGCCCCCATCAGCATATTTATAATCAAAAGATGTATAGGGGTCACCATCAAAAACATTTGCATATTCATGGGAACCGTCACCATCCCAACAACCGGGTGTTCCTATTATTTTACCGGTTAATGCCACCGAATCCTCCTTATTATCATACAAAGCCAATTCGGCAATATTCGAATAACTTTCTGCCGGCCCCTTATAACGAATATATCGATAAGGCTTTATTGCCTCCGGATATACTGTAGTCCACAACCTTTGAGGAGTGTTCTCTATTAAATAGATAGTATCAGCATTCACAAAATCAGCCCGGTTACTACCTTCTATAACGCCACCCTTCATACGATATACCAAATCATACCCTTCAGAAATATAAAACTTGCTATACAAGTTTACATTTAACCTTTCCTTTTCCGCATGATAAAACTTCACCTTACCGGTATTTTTCTCTATTAAAAACGGATCTGATTGTATTTGCAAGGTATTTCCATTCCATGTAGCTACCGTACAAACCACACCGCTCCCTACATTTCTAAAACATACTCCATTACCTTGCACCAGTGCAAAATCCACAGGCACCCACTGATTACGATTAGACAGGCATAAATAAAGCAATTCATTCCTATCTAGCCTGTTATACATATCATCGGCAGATATCGTTATTTGATAATTGGCACTATCATTGTAAACAGACGTGACATCTTGCAGACAGGCATTTCTAAAAGTAGGATATATCCGGGAAATATCCCCAGATTCTTCCATCCATTCTTTATTTACCCCGAAAGTGACACGATGTGCCTTAGCCATCATAATCCTTGATTTCGTAGCCTCAGTCCATATAACAGGCTCAGTCACATAAGTCTTTCTATCTTTATCCAATACAAACGCCCAAAAATGAGACGCATTGTTATCTCCTCTCATTATTGTCTTGTCTGTACCACAAGGAATGCCAACAGAGCGAAGTATATAGATTACCCCATCTGTAAATTCCCTGCAAGAGCCGGCTTTTAATTCCGTTGTGACAGGTCCCAGATGTGGCCCTTCAGGAAAAGACATTGTCCAATTATAGGGTCTCTTTTGCCATTCATCTATTAAAAATTGAGCAACAAACAACGGGTCTTCGGCTTCTGGGAAATAGCGTATACTGTCAAGCAACGGATTATATCTATTGTATAATTGCTCTCGCCATTCAGTAAGAGGTTCATCTCCCACTCTATAGGGTAAAACGAATTCACAAAAGTAATCAAAACAAACATTCTTTCCCCACGGCTGTTCCTGCCAGACTTTGAATGCCCATTCTATATTATGAACAAGCAGTGCCGAATCTATATTTTGTATATCATACTTATGGGATAGTAAACGAAGAGAAAATTCTCCATCAGTCTTTTTTAGCGAATCGACTATTTGCTGAGATTTATGTTTTCCATCAGAATAAACTTCAAAATACTTCAAATATTTTTCCAGCCCCTCTCCTTCATAGTAATCATGATAAGGCATATTTTCAATCAAGAAACATGCAGCACGGTATTTCAAGCTATCATTTTCAAAATGCGTTAACACCTTTTCCAATTCTTCTTTATTATCTTTTGCCTGTTGCAAAGCAATATCCAATTGCTTTGTTTCATTAGTACAAGCCAATAAGGCAAACAAAAAAGGAATACAAAACCTGTTTATTGCTTTTCCCATACTATTAATATCTTTTTATTAAAAATACCGGATATAGGCAAAGCACATAGTTGACCTTTCCGGCATAGACTAGATTTATCGCCCCACCTGCATATCTAGAGAAAAGATAGAATCAGCATCTTCTATCCGCATGTTTTTTTCTATTCTTGCAAAAGACTCGGCTGCTTTTACATGTCCCCGTCCCGCCGCTTCCTTATACCATAACATAGCCTTTACGGAATCTCTAGCGACACCCTTGCCCCAAAAATACATTCTGCCTAAATTATATTGTGCGGGGGCATTCCCCTGCAAAGCCGACTTCTCAAGCCATGACGCACAAACTGACAAATCCTTTTCCACCCCTCTGCCCAAGCTATAAGCCACGCCTATATTGTATTGCGCTACAGGATTATCGACAGCCGCCGACTTCCCGAACCAACACAAGGCGGTTTCCACATCAGGAAGGACACCCAGACCGTTGAAAAACATATAACCCAAATTATTCATAGCATCAGAATCACCATGAGAGGCTGAACGGCGATACCACTGAATGGCTTTCCTGTAATCAAGCTGCACCCCAAGACCCAAACGATAAAGGGTACCAAGCCCCAATTGAGCCTGAGGATTTCCTTGTTGGGCTGCATACTGAAAATGTTTTTTAGCTTTAGACAGGTTTTTGGAAACGCCATGACCATAGGCATACATGAAAGCCAGATTATTACAGGCATTCATATTACCAGCCTCTCCTGATTTTTCAAATAGCGCAAACGCTTTTTCATAATCCACCCTTCCACCAAGGCCACGGTAGTACATGTCACCCAACAGATATTGGGCATATGAAGCCGAATCTATACCTGCCAATAGTATGAACCTATTCCGTGCCTCATCATAGTCATGCTCTCTATAAGCATTCATGCCCTGCCGATATCTGTCTGAAATATCCCCCAAACTCCACATATAAATCTGGTCATGCAATGCACATATACCGATAACAGCTATCAAAATCAAGCATATACCAATACCCGAACAATATGATCTCCATTTATCCATAATAAATGCGACTTAATAAGAATATTCCACTATATGATATTCAGGATCGCTACTTATGCCATATATTTTGCGTTTTTCAGGATTCACCGCAATACGAGAAACGCCATCGTTCAAGATATAATGCCGCAATGGAACCCCTTCCCAACTGAACACCAAAATATCCTTGGCAAGCAAATTGTATCCAGGTTTGTTTACAAATTTTCCATTATAAAGCACCCATAATTCATCTCCTACACCAACCGGACTGTAAAAGGCATCACGATAGTAGTCTGGATTAGGACGACTGCCTATCTGAACACCATCATTAAACTCCGTAAAACGTGTAAAGAAATGTTCCGGACCATAAAGTCGTTTTACCAGCTTTCCGCTGTCACTATAAATATCTATCAAATCAGTAAAAAAATGACAGACAGCAAAACGATCATTCCCATTACTAGCGGGAATAGCACGATAGGCATCCACCCGTTCCAAATCTGTATAGGCTTCCGGACCCTCGGGGTAATTTCCTATCGCTCCTATCTTCTGCCCGGCAGCATTGAACATGTAACAAGGAGCGTCCGGACGATAAGAGACTCCGACCAGTTTATCTTTCAGCAGAACAAGCTCACTAAAGAAATCAGCCTCACTCAATTTATATCGCCGGGACGGAACTAAAGACGGAGCAGAAACGAACTCACCGACTCCATACGTACAAACTGCTGAAGTCACCATATCATATAGTCTCACTGAATCTTGCCCCAAAATGAAACTAGGGGAAATCATCTCATTGGGTCCCTCCCCCATCGTCATTTGTTCACCTATCTTCTTCTTGGTATTCAAGTTAAAGAGATGGAGAAGTTTCTCCGTCTTCCTGTTAATTGTTATCAACAATGTATCCATTACAACCAATTGATTAGGTTGCATCACAGGTTCATCAAATGCTATTTCACGACCAGTCAATTCCTGACTTTCGAAGTCTTCCCACTCTATACAAGTCTCATCTTGATAGACCGATTCCACCTTATTACCACACGCCACAAAGAATATGACGCCCAAGATAACAACAAAAATTCTTATACATTTTTTCATACATAGATTATTTATAACATAGTTAATTAACAAGCAACCGGTCATTACATAGAAGATCCCCAACCAGATAAAAGGAAAATATCCATACAATAAACCGATTAAAAAATAATTATGGTCAACGGTCATCAACTGTTATTGAAGTACCATTAGTGTATCTTATTACACATTTATATCCTGAATTGGAACAATATCTATCACCATCAGATTCCCAGCTAGCTTATTGCAAATGTAATATTTTCAAACGAATTAAATCTTCGAATGAATCGTCTACTCGCAACCAAGTATAATTATTCATATAAAATAATGAATTATTCTCAATTTCACCTTCAGCCATCAAATCATTCTTCATTTTTTTCGATATCGTTACCTTTCCTGTTCTCGTATCAAGCAACACCCATGTTATATTTTTCTTCCTTATATCATTCTTGTCAAATGTATGGAAAGAACATAAGATAAAATTATTAGAATAAGCAAAATTATGAAGAATGGCATACCCATCCAACTCCTGAGGAGTAATGTCCCTTATCCCTTTTTTAAACAACGGAATACGTTGTTTCACACCCAAGCTATATAGTGTTTGAATACTATCTGAAGTGACAACAGATATTTCATCCCAATTCCTGTCGTAATAATAAACACAGGTGTCATTCATATTATAAAGCATAGGAAAATAATGAAACATACATTCCTTCGTTACATGAGAACTTACCTGCTTCTTCAATTGATTTAAAGAATCGGAAGACCAAATGCCATAAAATTGTTCTTCTGCATAAATGGGATAAAAGTAAGTCATACTATTTTTATCCAGCTTTGCCATGTCAATGAAAAACATATCAGTAGGATAAGAAGAGGCATACTTTCCTGAAAAATCATACATTTTGATTTTCATATCACTCTGATCAAAAATACATATCTTTTTATGATAAGTGTCCAAGCAGAATGAACTAATACGTTTTATTTCTTCTGGTCCTTCGCCAAAGGGATTTACCCTTTTTAGTAAATTGCCGCTTTCTTTGTCAAATACAAGAATACCCTCACGACCGCTATCTTTCACAAAGATTGTACTTTCATCAAAATACAAACGTTCGACACCAGTAATCGGTAGACCGTCTGTTATGTGCAAGTCCAGATTCTCTACCGATTTTACAAACATGGAATATGCGATACATGAATCCGTTTTACTTAAATCAATATCTATCGTATTCTGTTTATCAGTATTTTCGCATGACACCAACAACAAAAAGTAATAGAATATATAACTATACTTTTTCATCTTTTTACTACAAAGTCCAAGGTATTGTATCTTCATATCATTTTTCGTATCAGCAAGGAGAAAAAGAACCAGAACATTCATCATTCCATTTTCATGGCGAACAACAACCCTTATCCCAATTAGAATAATAACCTTTCCAAGGAAGTCCTCCCCCTTCGCTACCACTAGCCAACGCTTCCACATTAGCCAAAGCCAAATCAGACATTACATCCGATTGTTGAGCATTATACACATTCATTCCTGCTATCAAAGCAAACGCAGCAACCAAAGTCGCTTTCAAAATATTCTTCTTCATCTTATTTATAGTAGAAAAAAATAATTATTATTCATATTTTCATCTTATTTTCGGAAAGAACTCCACCACAGAAAAAGCTAAACTATCGCTTACTTATTCTGATTTTTACATTACTTTTGCATCGGACTTAACCTCCTTTTCTTTTAGGAGAGAGCCACAGGGTGGAAAGAATCTGATTCCGGCAAAGAGAATGATTTTTCTTTCCATCCGCTTTTTACTCTCGGTGATTTATCTAAAAAGAATAGAGCACTCTATCATAAATTCATTTTATAACAATAAACCACAGATTTTCTTTTTCTTGATAAATTATATAGAATATTTCCACATAACACAAAGCCATACAATTTCTTAAACTAACGCCAACAGTTTCTTTTTCTTATATGCTATCGCACCTCCTCCTAAAGGCTCTGTTTCAAACAGCAGAAAATAATAATTTGACTCAACCAACAAAAACTCACCACAACCAGAAGTGGAATAAAAATCAAGCAATACAAAACATTAATATGAATATTCCACAATATGATATTCAGGTGCATTGCTGATGCCATATATCTTCCGATGTTGACTATCAACAGTCATAAAAAGCAAAGGATTATCCAATTTATAAGCTATATTGGGTACACCATTCCATGAAAACGAGAAGATCCAACTACATAAACCAGTATGGTCAGGGTCGTTTACATATCCACCATCATACATCACCATCAAGCAATCGCCAGCGTTGCAAGGAGAAAAGTAAGCATCACGAGTAGTTTCCCTATCCGGAGACGATGAAATGACCTTCCCGTCATGGTACTCCTTGAAATGAGCAAAAAATTGTTCAGGACCATGAATCCGTTTGTGCAAATTCCCATTAAAGTCGTAAAATTCAATCAAATCGGTCATGCAATAGCAAATGGCAAACTTATTCATGCCATTACTGATAAAATTCATGTAATAAGCATCCAACTTCTCAGTATCAGTATATGAAATATTGTTGTTCGGATAACCAATTATTTCACCTGTTTTCTCGCCGTCACCACTATCAAAAACATATAGTTGGTGTTCCACCTGATGAGAATACCCCCAAATACAATCACCCACCTGCTCCGCACTGATAAATACTGGTACCGAAAGCTTCAAGCGGCGCATTGGCTTAGGATTCTGACTCTCGAGAAAAGTAGCCATATCATACTCAAAAATACGCGATGAAGATCTATCAAAGAGTTGAAAGGTATGGCTACCATTTGTCATCAACTTAGGTTGAAGCATATCATCCGGTCCTTGTCCAAATGAAAGAGCAGAACCTATTTTTTTACGAGTGTTAAGATTAAATACATGAACCAGTTTTTCACTTCTTGGTTCTATCAGTACCAACAATGAATCATAAACCCGAATGCCATTCGGTCGCATTATCATACTATCAAACTCTAACATTCGTCCTTTAAGTTCTTCTATTTTTACGAATGTATCAAAATCAAACAACTCAGCATCATCATACCGTTCCACTTTGGAACAAGATACAGACAACAAGAACAAACAAATAATAAAAATATAATTCTTTTTCATTTTGTTGATTAATATCAAAGACAGTTCCAAAGATTTTCATCTTGAGAACTGCCATACTTTTCAATTATTTCTTTCTATGATCAGGACAAGTGACTCCTTCAATTCCAGCACCCCAAGATATAATACAATCGTACCGACTGTCAGATGTACAATAAGTTTCACAATCAGAGCTACTTCCCTCTCCGCTAGCCAACGCTTCCACATTAGCCAAAGCCAAATCAGACATTACATCCGATTGCTGAGCATTATACACATTCATTCCTGCTATCAAAGCAAACGCAACAACCAAAGTTGCCTTCAAAATATTCTTCTTCATCTTATTTCTAGTAAAAAAAATTATTATTATTCATATTTTCATCTTATTCTCGGAAAGAACTCCACCGCAGAAAAAACAAAAATACCGCTTGCTTATTCTGATTATTTACACTACTTTTACATCGGACTTAACCTCCTTTTCTTTTAGGAGAGAGCCACAGGGTGGAAAGAATCGACTTTCGGCAAAGAAAATGAATTTCTTTCCATCCGCTTTTTACTCCCATTGATTCATACTTCATCCTTTATTCAGCATTCCCCGTTACCTTCAAACGAAGTGGAGAATTATCTGCATTGCAATAAATGGTAACCGTCTTACTGAAATGCTCAGCCTTTTCGGCTTCATAAATC
>OCAD01000783.1_pt1 | contig 17018 bp, 10 predicted proteins | sample 1538261 | NCBI WGS metagenome assembly OCAD01 (sample SAMEA2580261, study PRJEB22360) | human gut metagenome | biome: human gut; feature: human-associated habitat; material: faeces | place: Denmark | collected 2008/2010
ACACCCCTTTTTCTTTATTTTATCATGAAAAAGGGAAATAAAACATGCGTTTTGTGCAATTTTTATTTTTCAGACACGCTCTAGGACTGCTATAATATCTCTTAGCGTCCGAAACCGCACACAAAATAAATATTATCCGGCGCGTCCCCTTCACTAACAATTGCATTTCCCCCTCCCTTTTATTATAATAACAACCAAAGCAGGCAAATCAACTTGCAGACACACTATAACATTCTATAAACTCAGGAAAGGACACTATAATATATGAAGAAACCCAGCATGATCAGCATCCTTCTGTTTCTGACAGGACTCCTGTGCATCATAGCCCTGATCTTCTTTAACAGGACCACACTGCACCAGATCCTCACCACTGAAAAAGAAGTCGATACAATCTCCGAACAGATCACTGCAAAACACGACGAAGTCAAACAGGCAGTAGACAAGTACACTACCGCCATAGACACAGTCCAGTCAAATATCAATCGCATGAAACAAAAACAACAGACAGCCACACAGAAGAAAACAAAAGAAAAAGCTGAAATCCCGGAAGAAGCTTCATCAAAGCCTTCTGTATTCAGCCAGAACAGCACCAGTGCCTCTTCTGATTCCAGTGCCAGCGTTTTCTCCTCCGATGCCGAAACAGACGGACATATAATAGGAATCGATCCAGGGCATCAGAGTGAGTCCGTGGATATGAGTGCCCCGGAGCCCAACGGTCCCGGTTCTTCTGAAATGAAAGCAAAATGTACCAGCGGAACTCAGGGAACCTACAGCGGTGTTCCCGAATACCAGCTCAATCTGGAGGTCTCTCTTCAACTAAAGGATGAACTGGAACAGAGAGGCTATCAGGTAGTCATGACACGAACAGACAATGAAACAGCCATCAGCAACATGGAACGTGCACAATATGCTGCTGCACAGGGCGCAGAAATCTATGTCCGCATCCATGCAAACGGCGATGATTCCCATACTGCATCAGGAGCACTGACCATGTCGCCCTCTCAGAATAACCCTTATATCCCACAACTGTTTGAACAGTCTGATCGATTATCCCGGTGCATCATCGATTCCTACTGTGCTGCAACAGGTTTTCAGAACCTTGGAATCCAGTACACTGACACGATGACAGGAATTAACTGGAGCACTGTTCCTGTTACGATCCTTGAAATGGGATTTATGACAAGCCAGAATGACGATCTGAAAATGAATGACGCAGAATTCCAGAAAACAATGGTACAGGGAATCGCAAATGGCATTGACAGCTACTTTGCATCATGATGATGTAAGTGTCAAAAAGCATTTTGCCCCTGACTTGATATCTGCGGATTGCTACGCAGCTTCGCAGTTCCCGCAATCCTGATTACAATAATAATAATTACGAAAGGAAAACCGCAATGAATAAAAAGCCAAATGAAAAACCTATTTTTCTCTATATAGTGATCGGCATACTGACTGTTGCAGTGATTGCACTGGCAGCTGTTTCATTTTTATCACTGAACCATCTCGTCACACTACAGCAAAAAGTACAGACACTCTCCAAAACCGTAGAGGAGATTTCCACTGATGCAAATACCCTTATCAGTCAGGCAGATCAGTTAGATGAATTAAGAGAACAGGAAAGTTCTGTCAAGGCAGCCACCGGAGAAACATCTCCTGCACAGTCAGAATCCGCTGAACCCTCTTCAGAATCCGAACAGCAGAACGGAACACTTTCCCCTTCCTCCAACAACACATTTACCGACAACACTGATTCCAGCATGGACAATCTCCTGAAACAGGTACAGTCCCTGCTGCCGGCTGATAACGGAACCTGGTCCGTCTATGTCTGCAACCTGCCGAAAGATTCTGAAGGCATGATCAACGATACTCCCATGCAGGCAGCAAGCCTGATCAAACTGTATATTATGGGAGCTGTATACGAAAACTACGATACCCTCTCCCAGTCTCACAACGGAGACGAAATTGACAGTAATATTTCAGCCATGATCACTGTCAGTGATAATGATGCTGCCAACACTCTGGTAAACTGGCTTGGAAACGGCGATGACTCTGCAGGCATGGCAAAAGTAAATGGCTTCTGCCAGGAACATGGTTTCACCAGCACCCAGATGAACCGCCTGCTTCTCGCAAGTAAAGAAAACGGCGACAACTATACATCCGTCAAAGACTGTGGAACCTTTTTAAAGCAGATATACCAGACTGTCAATGGAACCCTTCCCGCTTCTACTCTTCCAAACGCAGATGCAATGTATTATCACTTAAAAATGCAGCAGCGTAAAAACAAGATCCCTGCACAACTTCCAGAAGGTGTCGGTACTGCCAATAAGACCGGCGAACTTGACACTGTAGAAAATGATGCAGCGATCATCTATGATACAGCCAAAGGAATTGACCTTGTAGTATGCTTTATGTCACAGGATCTTACTGATACCGGTGCAGCCCAAAGCACCATTGCTGCAGATGCACGTGCTATCTACGGATATTATAATGAATAAACACACTCTTCTGAATCTACAGTCTATCCAGATAATTGTCATAAATCAGACAGATATTCGCAACCTCCGCAGGGGACTTACTTGATTCGGTTAAAAGAAGGAGGCACGTCCCTTAACGGGTTGTGCCTCCTTCTGCAAATTCAACAGGAAGAATCGTCAATGTCTCAATCTCTTCCCCTTTTATTTTCTTTAATAAAAGTTCCACAGCCTTTCGTGCCATATCCGGCACCGGCTGTACAATTGTTTATACCATTATGCCTCTTCAGCTTCCCCCTCTTCATAGGACTTCTCCCATATCTCCGAAAATACTGCCAGCGGACAGTCTGTGAGAAGGCACATGAGAAGGAAACATTCGTATGGATTTACTATGTATATCTCTCCCATTCCACATCGAAGCAGAATATCCTGAATCTCATCCAGAAAATGCTTGTATCTGTTAAAAGGATCATCATCCTCCATTTCCTGGGATACGATAAAGAATTCCAGTGTGATCAGGTCAAAGCGCTCCACCGGGAGTTTGTGGCTTAAAATATTTGTAATCCTCTGCCTGCTGAAACGCTTCTGGCTGAAATGCTTTGCCAGAATGGAGGCAGACATTTTCTTCAGATTGCCCATTTTGTTGATGGGGATTCCGCTGCAGATTACTTTTTCCACATCAGAAGGTGTAATTCTTTCTGCTGTCCACACCTTATCCCCACCTTTTTCCTCTTCATCATGCTGATACAATCCGGCAATAATCTGCTTCGCATGATATAAAAGCTTTGTAAACTCCTGAAATGCCTGACTTTTCTCAGATATGGGATCTACTCTTTTTGATTTCAGTCGGGCAAGATAATCGATCAGTTTCTCCTCCGTATCAAGGCACAGGTTGCTTCCGTATAAAACCTGAGTATTTTCCACTTCCACAGGAGCGAGTATCTCATATTTTTTCTTCAATTCCTCTGCTTTATGATAACCCTGCTGCGTACTGTAACAATACCAGTAGATCACCTCGTCCGGATTGTAAAAATCAAAATCCTGTTCTTTCAGTACTCTTGTCAGGAAATCCGACACATCCTCTGTGGTCATTTTCAACCCAAACCCCAGAAGAAAAACAGTTTCTCTTTTTACAGATGCCTGATTCAGCCAGTTATTCACCAGTGCCGACAACTTGGTAGAGGTAGGATTCATGGATTTGGGCGTATAGGTTTCCTTAAAGGAATCTACTACAATCTCCTTATACACTTCCTGTGGAACCTCCGAGAAGGGTTCTTCCAGCTCTGCCCTTTCATAAATATATCTCTTCAGATGGTCGCCAAAGGACACCAGTTCCATCTCTTTATATAAATAGTGGAAAATAACATCCGCATCTTCGTCTTCAAAACTGTCCAGGCTTACCACCTGCCGAAATCTCTGTGCCGCCCTTCTGGTAAATTCATACTCCTGTACTTTATCAAACGCAACATTCTGTTCAAAATCCAGATCCTGCATACGGTTCTTCATGCTGCCCCACCTCTCATTTTTTATCTTTCAGATTTTTCATCCATTCTTTCATTCTGCGGACTGTATCCAGCTTCTGTACTTCACAGAGCACGATCGTCACATTATCTCTCCCACCTTTTTGGAGAGCATTTTTAAGAAGATCATTTACGATCTCCGGGATTTCCATATCCTGTGACAGAATCGCCTCTATCTCACTGTCCGAAAGCATATCTGTTACTCCATCTGAACACAGAAGATATCTGTATCCCTCCTTATGCTCGATTTCTGTCACAGAAGGTTCCAGTCTCTGCAGCTCTTCAGGAAGTCCAAGATACTGGGTTAACGGGGCTTTCCCAACTGCCGTACCACCAAAAACATGGTCTGTGGAAATCTGCTGAAGCTTACCACCATCCATAAAATAAATCCTGCTGTCCCCAAGATTGCAGGCAAACATAGACTCTGGTGTAAAGAGGAGCATCGCCATTGTGCTTCCCATGCTCCAAATATGATGCTCTGTTCCATATCTGCATACTGCCTGATTCATCTTCTCACATACATCGTCTATAAAATCTTCCGGCATATCCCTCAGCATTCTTTTATTCGCATTATAAAATTTTCCAAATTCTTCTGATGCAAGAAAGGCTGCAATCTCGCCGCAGCTTTCTCCTCCCATACCGTCAAATACCGCCATTGCCGGTACTCTGTTACCCGAAATAATCTTTGAGCAGATACCCTTTGTTCCTTCATTGTTCACCGGAAGGGATTCCCCAAAACACCAGAAATTATCTTCATTATTTGCCCGGATATTTCCTGTATGGCAGGTATATGCACATTCAATCTGATACATTGCCATTATCTGTCTTTGTTCCTTCTCCCTTCAATGCTTTCAATGAATTGTTCCAGTATTTCTCGCCACGTTTCACGAATTCCTCATTATCTTTTTCGTTATCGTGACACTTTCCATTGGAATCGATCCATCTTATCAGTTCGCCGTCGTTATAATAATAATATTCTGAAGTTTCATCATACCAGATATATGCAAAGAATAACTTCTCTCCCCAGTAGAAATATTCTTCATAAACTCCATCTCCGGATTCTGCCGGATAGACCAGAGCTTTCATGCATTCACTCTCAATATCCAGATTTCCATCTGCCTGCTGAGTGGTCTTTACCCTTCTCAGATATCGCAGAACAGTTCCTTCTGTTCCAACCCAGTCGTAACTGTTCAGATTATCTGTGATAGTTGTTGCCTGCTCCTTGATCGTATCCAGAGCTTTGGAGAAATCTTTGGATCCGGATTTTGTGGAGCTGTATTTCTCATCATCCAGAATTGCGATCGGATTATCCTCCTGTCCTTCCTGAGCATGATCTGTACTTACTCTGTAATAGACGGCGGCCATCATAAGTATCGCTGTACCTGCCACAATTGCAAGCAATGCCCTGCGCAGCAGCTGTTTCTTCCTGCGTCTTCGCTTTCTGGCTTCCACAGCACGCGCAGATCTTATCGCAACTGTTTCTGATGGCGTTTCCTGTGGCTGTATTTTCTGTTCTGCTACAACTGACATTGTTTCTTTATCTGTAAAGCTGCTCGCCGGAACATTGTTTACAGCACGTTTTCTTTTTGCAGCATTCTGAAAATCTGATGTTTTTTTATTTCCCCGGGTATTCTGTACTGACGTATTCTGCACTGTACTTTTTCGTACATTTTCGGCATCTGATGTAACATTCTGTGCTGCTCTGCCGTTCTGTGCAATTGCACTATATGATTCTGTTTTATCCGTTCCTGCTTTCTGAACACCGTTTTGTAACTGCCGGATTCTGCCAGATCTTCCATTTTTCAGATCATCCAGCGCACTATAAAGCTCCTCCGGTGTCTGATATCTCTGTGCAGGATCATAAGCACAGGCCTTCATGATAATACGGACAAACTGTGTTCCTGCATCCACAGGTGCACTCATCTGCTCTCCTGCAACACGCTTATTTAATGCATTTTCCTTATCCCTGTAAGTGATAAACTGTTTTTCCAGACTCATAAATGGCAGTCTGTTATGATTCATCAGCCTGTACAGCACAATCCCAAGAGAATAAATATCTACCCTGCTGTCATATTTCTCACCTTTATACATCTCAGGCGCCATATAAGAGTAAGTACCTTTCTTGGAAAATCCGCTCATGGTTCGCTCAAGTTCACGTGCAATTCCGAAATCTCCAAGCTTAAAATCGCCAAATCTGGATACAAAAATATTCTCCGGCTTGATATCCCTGTGAATGATCTTAAGTTTCCGGCAATATTCCAGTGCCTTACTCAAATCCATTCCCAGCTTTATTACCTCTTTCTCAGTAAGCTGCTTTTCCGCACAGTAATCCATAAAACTTGTCAGATATTCCATCCTTATGGAAATCTCCCATCCAATGACATCCAGATATTCCATAACCTTAAAATCTTCTACAGAGACAATGTAAGAGTTTCCTCGAAAGTATTCCATGGTACTGATTTCCTGAATACATTCCTCAACCAGATTCTGAAAATACTGTCTTGTGGACTGCTCATCCCCTGTTTCAGAACGTACGCTGTTCAACTCGCTCTGGCTTCCGGGTATATTGATGATCTTGATAGCAGAATAGAAAGATTTTCCACGTTCTGTTCTCTGTGCCTTATACACCTTTCCAAAAGAGCCTTCGCCGATTTTCTCTATGATTTTCCATTCCGGCCATGCTGAAACCGGAAGTTCTTTATCCATATTGCACCTCCATTTCTGTTCAATTTCTATTTCCTTCCCTGTCCCGGTCAATGCTTTTTACAAGCTGTTACCGAAAACAAAAATGTATATTTATCATAACTGTAAAAATACTTCACAGTTCATTACCTGCTCATAATGTACTGGTATTATAACACAAAAAGCAGTTTCTTTGTATTTTTCTCTTTTTTCGGCAATGGAATGTTCCGGAAAATAAAAGAGAACTACCTCGCCGGCAAAATCTGTCGGCACAGATAGTTCTCTTGTGAATTCATATCAAATCAGTCCGGATAAGTTATCTACTCCGTTGGATCATTCGTTGTCTTCTGCATCGTCTGAAGCCTGATCATCAGCTTCGTCTTCAGCAGCCTCTTCTTCATCAGATTCTTCAACATCGAATTCTTCGTCTTCCGGAAGTTCTTCATCCATTGTGATCATCTCATCATCTTTGATTTCTTCATCTTCCGTAAGTTCTTCGGCTATATCTTCAACCTTTACTTCCGGTTCAGGCATTGTGCTGTTGAGTCTTACATCTCTGTAGCGTTTCATACCGGTACCTGCAGGAATCAGTTTACCGATGATTACGTTCTCTTTCAGACCGATCAGCGGGTCAACTTTACCCTTGATAGCGGCTTCAGTCAGAACTTTAGTTGTTTCCTGGAAGGAAGCGGCTGACAGGAAGGAGTTTGTAGCAAGGGATGCCTTGGTAATACCAAGCATAACCTGTTTTCCATCTGCAGGCTGTTTGCCTTCTTTTTCCATCTGCTCGTTAACGTCCTCGTATTCAAGGAAGTCAACCAGTGTTCCAGGAAGGAATTCTGTATCTCCGTTATCTTCGATACGGATTTTCTTCAGCATCTGACGAACGATAACTTCGATATGCTTATCGCTGATCTCAACACCCTGGAGACGATATACACGCTGTACTTCACGGATCATATAATCCTGAACTGCACGTACACCCTTAATTCTCAGGATATCATGCGGATTTACGCTACCTTCTGTAAGTTCATCACCTGCTTCAAGGATCTGTCCGTCTGTGATCTTGATACGGGATCCGTATGGAATAAGGTAAGTCTTGGATTCACCTGTTTCCTGATCTGTAACGATAACTTCACGTTTCTTCTTAGTGTCATTGATAACAGCAACACCAGGAATCTCTGTGATGATGGCAAGACCTTTCGGCTTTCTTGCCTCAAAAAGCTCCTCGACACGAGGAAGACCCTGTGTGATATCTCCACCGGCAACACCACCACTGTGGAAAGTACGCATGGTAAGCTGTGTACCTGGCTCACCGATAGACTGAGCAGCGATGATACCGACAGATTCACCAACCTGTACCGGCTCGCCGGTTGCAAGGTTCGCACCGTAACATTTCGCACAGATACCAACTTTACATTTACATGTAAGGATTGTACGGATCTTAACTTTCTCGATAGATCCGCCTGTCTGGTTGTCCACGCCTTCTTTCATGATGCGGGCAGCACGTTTCGGTGTGATCATATGGTTGGCTTTTACGATAACTTCGCCATCTTTATTCTTAATTGTCTCACAGGAGAAACGACCTGTGATACGCTCCTGAAGTCCTTCGATCTCTTCTTTACCATCTACAAAAGATTCTACATACATACCTGAGATCTCATCTCTGTTTTCACAGCAGTCTGTCTCACGTACGATCAGATCCTGAGAAACGTCAACCATACGTCTTGTCAGGTAACCTGAATCGGCTGTACGAAGAGCTGTATCGGACATACCTTTACGTGCTCCATGTGCAGACATGAAGTATTCCAGTACGTCAAGACCTTCACGGAAGTTTGACTTGATAGGCAGCTCGATGGTGTGACCGGTTGTATCGGCCATCAGTCCTCGCATACCTGCAAGCTGTTTGATCTGTTTATCGGAACCACGGGCACCGGAGTCAGCCATCATGAAGATGTTGTTGTATTTATCAAGACCGGTCAGCAGAGCATGTGTAAGCTCATCGTCAGTCTTCTTCCATGTATCAACAACTTCTTTGTAACGCTCTTCCTCGGTGATAAGACCACGTTTATAGTTCTTTGTGATAAGGTCTACAGTATCCTGAGCCTGTTTGATCATTTCCGGTTTCTGAGGCGGAACTGTCATATCGGCAATGGCAACCGTCATGGCTGCACGTGTGGAATATTTGTAACCTGTAGCTTTGATCGCATCAAGAACCTCAGCAGTCTTTGTAGCACCGTGAGTATTGATAACTTTTTCAAGAATCTGTTTCAGCTGTTTCTTGGCTACCAGGAAGTCAACCTCAAGAAGAAGTTCATTTCCCGGAACACTTCTGTCTACGAAACCAAGATCCTGTGGAAGGATTTCGTTAAACAGGAAACGTCCAAGTGTAGATTCTACTGTACCGGTCAGAATGGATCCGTCCGGCATTGTCTTGCTGCAGCGAACATGGATTCTGGACTGCAGTGTGATCACTTTATTCTCATAAGCAAGGATTGCTTCGTTTACGCTCTTAAAGAACTTGCCTTCACCCTTGTTTCCAGGTCTTTCCTGAGTCAGATAGTAGATACCAAGTACCATATCCTGTGAAGGAACGGCTACAGGACCACCATCAGAAGGTTTCAGCAGGTTGTTCGGTGATAGCAGAAGGAAACGGCACTCTGCCTGTGCTTCCTGTGAAAGCGGAAGATGTACGGCCATCTGGTCACCATCGAAGTCAGCGTTGAATGCGGTACAAACCAGCGGATGCAGTTTGATCGCTTTACCTTCTACAAGGATCGGTTCGAATGCCTGGATACCAAGACGATGCAGTGTAGGTGCTCGGTTCAGCATAACCGGATGTTCTTTGATAACATCCTCCAGAACATCCCATACAGCAGGCTCCAGCTTCTCAACCATTTTCTTGGCGTTCTTAATGTTGTGTGAAGTTCCGTTGGCAACAAGCTCTTTCATAACGAAAGGTTTGAACAGCTCAATGGCCATTTCTTTCGGAAGACCACACTGATAAATCTTAAGTTCCGGTCCTACGACGATAACGGAACGTCCGGAATAGTCAACTCGTTTACCGAGAAGGTTCTGACGGAAACGTCCGGATTTACCTTTCAGCATATCAGAAAGGGATTTCAGGGCTCTGTTTCCAGGACCTGTTACAGGACGTCCGCGACGACCGTTGTCGATCAGGGCATCAACAGCTTCCTGAAGCATACGTTTCTCGTTACGAACGATAATATCCGGTGCACCTAATTCCAGAAGTCTCTTCAGACGGTTGTTACGGTTGATGATTCTTCTGTAAAGGTCATTTAAGTCAGATGTAGCAAAACGTCCGCCATCCAGCTGAACCATAGGACGAAGATCCGGCGGGATTACAGGGATCACTGTCATGATCATCCACTCAGGACGGTTTCCAGACTCACGGAAGGATTCTACAACTTCCAGACGTTTGATGATTCTGGCACGTTTCTGGCCTGTAGCATCTTTTAATTCTTTTTTCAGTTCAACAGAATCTTTCTCAAGATCAATTGCCTCAAGAAGCTCTTTGATGGATTCTGCACCCATACCTACACGGAAATCATATCCATAAGCCTCACGTGCATCCTGATATTCTCTCTCTGTAAGTACCTGTTTGTACTGGAGTCCGGAATTAGCCGGATCCAGTACGATATAGTTAGCAAAGTAAAGAACTTTCTCCAGAGTTCTCGGAGAAATGTCAAGGATCAGTCCCATACGGGACGGAATTCCTTTGAAATACCAGATGTGGGATACCGGAGCAGCCAGCTCGATATGTCCCATACGCTCTCTACGTACAGAGGATTTGGTAACTTCTACACCACATCTGTCGCAGACAACACCTTTATAGCGAATCTTTTTGTACTTTCCACAGTGGCACTCCCAGTCCTTGCTCGGTCCAAAGATTCTTTCACAGAAAAGTCCGTCTTTCTCCGGCTTTAAGGTACGGTAGTTGATGGTCTCAGGTTTTAAAACCTCGCCTCTTGACCACTCTCTGATTTTCTCAGGGGACGCCAGTCCGATTTTGATGGCATCGAAAGTCATTGGCTGATATGTTTCATTGGCGTTAGTTGTTTCTGCCATGTATTCTTTCCCCTTTCTTACTCTTCGTCATTGTCTTCAAGAGCCTCATCCAGCTCAATGAAGTCATCCTCATCTTCATCCTCGTCAATGTCAACGAGTTCTTCTCCGTCAAACTCCTGCTTTGTATAGCCATGTTTGCCGTAGTCTTCTTCTCTGTCATGATGTCTTCTGGAATCTCCCTCGATGACAGAACGAAGGTCTGTGTCACCGTAATCTACAGATTCAAGAAGATGTACTTCTGTATTGTCATCCTTGAGTACCTTCACATCCAGACCAAGAGACTGAAGTTCTTTTAAGAGAACCTTGAAGGATTCCGGAATACCCGGCTCAGGAATATTGTCACCCTTGATGATTGCTTCGTATGTCTTAACACGTCCAACAACATCATCGGATTTTACTGTCAGGATTTCCTGCAGTGTGTAGGATGCACCGTATGCTTCCAGTGCCCAAACCTCCATCTCACCAAAACGCTGTCCACCGAACTGTGCTTTACCACCCAGTGGCTGCTGTGTTACCAGAGAGTAAGGACCTGTAGAACGTGCATGGATCTTATCATCAACCAGATGGTGCAGTTTCAGATAATGCATGTGACCAATTGTTACAGGACTGTCGAAATACTCTCCTGTACGGCCGTCACGCAGACGCACTTTACCGTCTCTGGAAATCGGAACACCCTTCCACAGTGCTCTGTGGGCTTTGTTCTCATCCAGATACTGCATTACATCCGGTGCTAAAATGTCTTTGTATTTCTCGCGGAACTCTTCAAAGTCTTCTGTGTTTACATAGTCGTTTGCAAGTTCCAGTGTATCCTGGATATCATGCTCGTTTGCACCCTGGAAAATAGGAGTTGCAACGTTGAATCCAAGTGCTTTCGCAGCAAGGCTTAAGTGAATCTCCAGGACCTGTCCGATATTCATTCGGGAAGGCACACCCAGAGGGTTCAGCACGATATCAAGAGGACGTCCGTTCGGAAGGAATGGCATATCTTCAACAGGAAGTACACGGGAAACAACACCCTTGTTACCATGACGTCCGGCCATCTTATCACCAACGGAAATCTTTCTCTTCTGTGCGATGTAGATACGTACGGACTGGTTAACACCAGGTGACATCTCATCGCCGTTCTCTCTTGTAAATACCTTGGCATCTACGATAATACCGTATTCACCGTGAGGTACTTTCAGAGAAGTATCACGTACTTCACGTGCTTTCTCACCAAAGATTGCACGAAGAAGTCTCTCTTCTGCCGTAAGCTCTGTCTCTCCCTTAGGAGTAACTTTACCAACAAGGATATCGCCGGCACGTACTTCAGCACCGATGCGGATAATACCACGCTCATCCAGATCTTTCAGTGCATCGTCGCCCACGCCAGGAACATCACGTGTGATCTCTTCCGGTCCCAGTTTGGTATCACGGGCTTCGCATTCATATTCTTCAATATGAACAGATGTATAAACATCGTCCATAACAAGTCTTTCACTGAGGAGTACCGCATCCTCGTAGTTATAACCTTCCCATGTCATGAATCCGATCAGCGGGTTCTTACCAAGAGCAAGTTCTCCGTTTGCTGTGGAAGGACCATCTGCGATAACCTGTCCTGCCTCTACGTGCTCACCCTGGAATACGATTGGTTTCTGGTTATAACAGTTACTCTGGTTACTTCTCAGATATTTAGTCAGATGGTAATCATCTTTTGTACCATCATCATTCTTAATGCTGATATCTGTAGATGTGGAACGAAGTACAGTACCAGATTTCTTTGCAACTACGCAGACACCGGAGTCAACTGCTGTCTTCACTTCCATACCAGTACCAACTACCGGAGCCTCTGTTGTCAGAAGCGGCACAGCCTGACGCTGCATGTTTGATCCCATCAGCGCACGGTTGGCATCGTCGTTCTGCAGGAACGGGATCAGGGCAGTAGCGACGGAGAATACCATACGAGGAGATACATCCATGTAATCAAACATATGACGCTCATACTCCTGAGTCTCTTCACGGAAACGACCGGATACATTCTTATGAATGAAATATCCTTCTTCGTCCAGAGGCTCATTCGCCTGTGCTACATGGTAATTATCCTCTTCATCAGCAGTCATATATACAACCTCATCTGTTACACGAGGATTCTTAGGATCTGATTTGTCGATCTTGCGGTATGGTGCCTCAATAAATCCGTACTGATTGATTCTTGCATAAGATGCAAGAGAGTTGATCAGACCGATGTTAGGACCTTCAGGTGTCTCGACAGGGCACATTCTTCCGTAATGGGAGTAATGGACATCTCGAACCTCGAATCCGGCTCTGTCTCGTGACAGACCACCAGGTCCCAGGGCGGAAAGACGTCTCTTGTGTGTCAGCTCACCAAGAGGGTTGTTCTGATCCATAAACTGTGACAGCTGGGAAGAACCGAAGAACTCTTTCACTGCTGCAGTTACAGGTTTAATATTGATCAGGGACTGTGGAGAAATATTCTCTGTATCCTGAGTTGTCATTCTCTCACGAACCACACGTTCCAGTCTGGAAAGACCGATTCTGTACTGGTTCTGAAGCAGCTCACCTACCGCACGTATACGACGGTTGCCAAGGTGATCGATATCATCGGCATTGCCAAGGCCATATTCCAGATGCATATTGTAGTTAATAGAAGCAAAGATGTCTTCTTTTGTGATATGCTTCGGAATCAGATCATGGATATCTCTGTGGATTGCTGCAATCCTGTCTTCTAATGTATCATTTTCTTCCAGAATGTTTTCGAGAACAGGGTAGTATACTGCTTCTGTAACACCGATGCTCTTTGGATCTTCGATTTCCGGAAGATAGTGGCGGATATCAACCATTAAGTTAGAAAGGACCTTGATTCTGCGGTCTTCCTCGCCAAGGATCCATACATATGGAACAGCGCTGTTCTGGATGGTATTTGCCATTTCTTTTGTCACAACAGTTCCTTCTTCTGCCAGGATTTCGCCTGTAGAAGCATCAACAACATCCTCAGCCAGTCTGTGACCAACGATTCTTCTGTTGAGGTGGAGCTTCTTGTTAAATTTATAACGTCCAACTTTCGCAAGGTCATATCTTCTCGGATCAAAGAACATTGCATTGATAAGGCTCTCCGCACTCTCAACTGCAAGCGGCTCACCCGGACGGATTTTCTTGTATAATTCAAGAAGACCTTCCTGATAGTTGGTGGATGTATCCTTTGTAAAACTTGCAAGGATCTTTGGCTCTTCACCGAAGAGATCAATGATCTCTGCATTGCTTCCTACACCAAGTGCTCGGATCAGAACAGTGATCGGAACCTTTCTTGTTCTGTCAACACGTACATAGAAAACATCATTAGAGTCTGTCTCATATTCCAGCCATGCACCTCTGTTCGGGATAACAGTACTGGAGAACAGTCTCTTACCAAGTTTATCATGCGCTATTGCGTAATAGATTCCAGGGGAACGTACTAACTGGCTGACAATTACTCGCTCTGCACCATTGATGACAAAGGTACCTGTAACAGTCATGATCGGTAAATCTCCCATGAAAATCTCGTGTTCGTTGATTTCCTCTGTTTCTTTGTTAATCAGTCTCACTCGAACCTTCAAAGGTGCGGCGTAAGTTGCGTCACGTTCTTTACACTGTTCGATAGTATATTTCGCATCCTTCTCGTCAAATGTAAAGTCGATGAATTCCAGACTGAGCTTTCCGCTGTAGTCCGCGATCGGAGAAATATCATCAAAGACTTCCCTAAGTCCTTCATCAAGAAACCATTTATAAGAATCCCTCTGGACTTCGATCAGGTTTGGCATTTCCAGGACTTCTTCTTGTCTCTGGTAGCTCATACGCATGCTTTTTCCAGTTTTTACAGAACGAATTCTGTTTTTTTCCATTGACGTTTCACCCCTGTTTTTTCTTTAAATTTATTATAACTTGACCCTTTTTGCCAAAAGACATAAAGGCACATCTTGCCATAATATAGCATTCTTCACTATAGCACAGCGAGTTGCGCCTGTCAATCACTTTTTTGATATTTTTTTAATTTTTTCAAATAATTGCAACAGTCGCTATTTCGTTACTGTGAACGGAGCGAACAGTAACGCTATTTCTTCGGGATTTTACTGTTTCTTACGTGGATACGATTTGAATATCCATTTCCTTCAAAACGATTGCCTTTATAACTGCTGATATGAGAACGGATAAATTCCGCCGCATATCCTCTGTTGCTGCGGAAGGAATTTCCGTCTGCCGAAATCCCCTTTGATCCGGCAATGCGCAGACCTGATTTTTTATTGGAACCACAGACATTTCCCTGCACAGAAGAATGATTGCTTCTTATATTGAGTTCAATTCCATTGATCGCATTTTCAGAAACAAAATTATCCGCTACCATTGCTGACTCACATCTCTGCAGAAGAATTCCTCTTGCCTTATTTTTAAAACTGTAATTGCCATCAACCACACTCTTATCAATACATTTTACAAGTATGCCATTTGCCGCACTGGTACTGACTCTGTTGTGTTCAATACGGCTTCCTGCTGCAAGCCCTGAAGCCAGAATCCCATCTTTCATAAATCCGGAGACTGTATTTCCGTAAATCCGGCAGATTTTCTGTGAAGCCTCTGTTCCGACTGCATAAATCCCATATCCGTTTCCGCCGGAAAGATTGTTATAGGAAACTCTGATATTGCTTCCCTTGGCAACACTGATCCCCATATTGTTGTAGGTATGACTATCAGAAAGTCTGACTGTGTTCCCCCTGCATGAACAGTCTTCTGCAAGGGAAAATTTAATTCCGTCGCAATTTCCGCTGATCGTATTATTTCTGGCTGTAACTCCGCGAATAATATATCTTCCCGCCGGAATTCCATTGGTCGTCGGATTTGCTGTATTCTCAGGATCATCATCTTCAGAAGGAATAGTTTCTCCTGCTGAGCCCAGAGATACCTCGCCTGTGATCCAGATTCCATATCCATTCCATTGTTTGCCATCTATTACGGTTGGTTCCAGAACTGTGATCTGATTATCAGCGATCAGAATATTCTCTGCGTACTGATTTCCCTCCGGAGATACTTCCTGACCGCTGACAGTATGTGCATTTCTGGTATAAACAGAACGCACATAAACACCACCGCCCACATTTGTCATGGTATTTCCCGTCACAACCGTATCCTGATAATTCAGGCACCATATTGCTCTCTTTTTCAGATTATTAAACCGGTTGTTACTGATCGTGATATTTTTATACGGTTTATCAAACATCATGCTGTGGCTTCCAATGCCGGCAAATACATCTTCAAAGGTATTATCCTTTATCACAATGTTCTCACAGACACTTCCGTCATATGGAAGATATCCTGGGAAAATTCTCGGCATACAGGCATCCAGCTGGATACATTCCTGTCCGCCGCCTGTAAACTCTTTCCAGTAGCCCCTGAACGTACATCCTGTAATTTCTGCATTCTTCACTCCTGCAAGTTCCAGAAAATGCGATTTAAGGTTATTAAGAAATGTAACATTCTTCACTGTAACATTCGTAGCATGACCGATCCTAAAACCTACAAACCCTCCAGGTCCTCCCTTGTCTTCCACACATTCATAGTTTGAATCCCAGGTTCCGCCATCGATAGTTATATTACGGTATCCCTCGTATCCGCCTGCAGATTTCTTTGTATCGCCAAGACGGAGCAGGATTTCTTTTCGCGGTGAAGTCTTTGTTATCGTGGCACCCTCTGCATATAGATAGATATTGCTGTACATATTCAAAGTTCCCGTAAGTGTATAATTTCCGGGCGGCACGATAACTTTGCACTGCTTTTCATCCGTTGCCCTGTCCCTGGCCTGTGCCAGCAGTGTATTTAACTTTACAGTAATATCCTCTCCATCCTGCACATTCAGCACAAGTTCCTGCATATTTTCGCAGAACTGATCCGCATCCTCCGCTGAAAAAGTTTCAACGTCTCCATCACTGAAACCGTTGTCATCCCCAAATTCATTCTCTTCAGTTTTCTCTGCCGACTGCGTATCCGGTATTGACACATCTCCAAAAGTCTCTGAATCTTCTGATGAATCTTCAAACATCTGTCCTTCTTCCAGTTCAGCCGCCTGTACTTTTACACCTGCATATGGAGTCAGGCAAAGCTGGACTGCAATGATGATACCAAATATGACTGCCGTTTTTCTTTTCATCATAGTCTGTAATCCTCCGGCTCTGTAATCACGACCACCGGCTTAGCCGGTGGTTTGCTTTGACCCTATAAGGGTCTATTA
>OCAD01000792.1_pt1 | contig 16885 bp, 10 predicted proteins | sample 1538261 | NCBI WGS metagenome assembly OCAD01 (sample SAMEA2580261, study PRJEB22360) | human gut metagenome | biome: human gut; feature: human-associated habitat; material: faeces | place: Denmark | collected 2008/2010
ATGGATAAGAATGAGGAATTTCGCGAAGTTGCCGATAGCTTTAATCGAATGGCGGAACGGTTGACCGAATATCGTGCCAGCACTCTTTCGGATATTCTCTCCGCCAAGAAATTTATCGAAGCGATTGTGAACAGCATAGATGATCCGGTGATCGGTTTAAATATGGACCGGCAGATTCTGTTTATTAATGAGGAGGCATTGAATGTGCTGAATTTGAAGCGTGAAAATGTGATTCGTAAGTCAGCGGAAGAACTTGCTTTGAAGAATGATCTGCTCCGTCGGTTGGTTCGTGAACTGGTGACACCAGGCGAACAAAAGGAACCTTTGAAAATATATGCTGATAATAAAGAAAGCTATTTCAAAGCGTCCTACGTTCCTATCATTAATACAGAAGCGGAAAAAGATGAACCTCGTAAACTGGGAGATGTCATTTTGCTGAAAAATATTACGGAATTTAAGGAACTGGATTCTGCCAAGACTACATTTATCTCTACTATTTCTCATGAGTTGAAAACTCCGATTGCTGCTATTATGATGAGTCTTCAACTGTTGGAGGATAAGCGTGTCGGTGCATTGAATGATGAACAGGAGCAACTTTCAAAGAGCATCAAGGAAAATAGTGAACGCTTGCTTGGTATCACCGGAGAATTGCTCAATATGACTCAGGTGGAAGCCGGAAAACTGCAATTAATGCCCAAGATCACCAAACCGATTGAACTGATAGAGTATGCTATCAAGGCCAATCAAGTACAAGCCGATAAGTTTAATATTCAGATAGAAGTGGAATATCCGGAGGAAAAGATCGGTAAACTCTTTGTCGATAGTGAAAAGATTGCTTGGGTGTTGACTAACTTATTGAGTAATGCTATTCGTTATTCCAAAGAAAACGGTCGTGTAGTGATTGGTGCCAAGCAAGAAGATAATATCATTGAGTTGTATGTTCAGGATTTTGGTAAAGGGATTGACCCTCGTTATCACAAAAGTATCTTTGACCGTTATTTCCGTGTACCCGGAACGAAAGTGCAAGGTAGCGGGCTGGGGCTGTCTATTTCGAGAGATTTTGTGGAAGCTCATGGCGGTACGCTGACGGTGGAAAGTGAATTAGGCAAAGGAAGCCGGTTTGTGATACGGCTGAAGGCATAAAGCAAAGTGTCTTGTTTTTGTCTTTTAAAATATTTATATTTGCGGATAAGTTGAAACTAAAGAAACTATTGACAATAACATAATAAAAAAAAACAGAATCAGATGAAACAGGACATGATTGTTATCCTTGACTTGGGTAGTCATGAGAATACGGTATTGGCTCGTGCCATCCGTGCATTAGGAGTTTACAGTGAGATTTATCCTCACGACATCACAGTGGAAGAATTGAAAGCATTACCTAACGTGAAGGGTATTATTATCAATGGCGGCCCGAACAATGTCATTGATGGTGTGGCTATTGATGTAAATCCGGCTATCTATGCAATGGGGATTCCCGTTATGGCTGCCGGCCATGACAAAGCGGCTTGCGAAGTGAAGCTAGCTGAATTCACAGATGATATTGAAGCTATTAAGAATGCTGTGAAGGCTTTCGTATTCGATACTTGCAAAGCTGAAGCTAACTGGAATATGACGAATTTCGTCAATGATCAGATAGAATTAATCAAACGTCAAGTAGGCGATAAGAAGGTATTATTGGCTCTGTCCGGCGGAGTTGATAGTTCTGTTGTTGCTGCTTTGCTTCTGAAAGCAATCGGTGATAATCTGGTGTGTGTACATGTGAATCATGGTTTGATGCGTAAAGGGGAGTCTGAGGATGTCGTTGAAGTATTCAGCAACCAGTTGAAGGCAAACCTTATTTATCTTGATGTGACCGACCGTTTTCTGGATAAACTGGCAGGTGTGGAAGATCCGGAACAAAAACGTAAGATTATCGGTAGCGAGTTTATCCGTGTATTTGAAGAAGAAGCACGCAAGTTGGACGGTATCGACTTCTTAGGCCAGGGTACTATTTATCCGGATATTGTGGAAAGTGGAACGAAGACGGCTAAAATGGTGAAATCTCATCATAACGTAGGTGGGTTGCCCGAAGATCTCAAATTCCAACTTGTAGAGCCTTTGCGTCAACTGTTCAAGGATGAAGTTCGTGCCTGTGGTCTGGAGCTGGGATTACCTTATGAAATGGTTTACCGTCAGCCTTTCCCCGGTCCCGGTTTGGGTGTACGCTGCCTGGGTGCTATTACACGTGACCGTCTGGAAGCCGTGCGTGAATCTGACGCTATCCTGCGTGAGGAATTCCAGATTGCCGGATTGGATAAAAAAGTATGGCAATATTTCACGGTAGTGCCCGATTTCAAATCTGTTGGTGTACGTGATAATGCCCGTTCTTTCGATTGGCCGGTTATCATTCGCGCTGTCAATACAGTAGACGCCATGACTGCTACTATTGAACCGATTGACTGGCCTGTTCTGATGAAAATCACGGACCGTATTCTGAAAGAAGTGAAGAATGTGAATCGTGTTTGCTATGATATGTCGCCTAAACCCAATGCGACCATAGAATGGGAATAAAAGAATGAAATAAAATCCTCCTCGAAGGTTGGTATTGAAAACTTTCGGGGAGGATTTGTTGTATGAGGTTTGATATTAGTAAACCGCTTTTTTATTATTGCTTTTCATAAGCGCCTTTATCAATACAAGCTCCAACTTTCCTAGGGTTATGATTAAAGTCCAGTTCATTCTCTGCGGGTGTATAGGCGGGATCACCTGTATCTATACACGGAGATGTGGATTGTAACTGAAAATCGAATACTTCTGTATCAATGAATAAAGGATTACTGAAAGCCGAAGCTAAATCACAGCCTGTGTTCTGTTTATATTGTTCGAAAGTTGAAAATATGCTACCCTTCCAGTAAAACTTAACATCGGGAGAACTGGAATAATAATGATTAAAATTCATATCGAGATTGAGGTGACTATCATCTACATATAATAGATTTGAGTTTGCGTGAGTTGAATAAAATATATTGTTTTTAATCGTAGTATTTTCCGTGCTGTATATGGCTATTTCTCCCAATCTGTCTTTCGCATTTTCAAAGGCTGTGTTATTAACAACTTGGCAGTTTTTTATGATTCTGCCTTCAGGGGACCAGCCCATTAGTCCGATTCCAAACCCTTCATTGTGATAACAGATGTTATTTCTGATTATATTATTAGTTACAAAATTGTTTGCCCTTTCACACCCTACGGTAATACCATAAACATTGTTGTGCGAAATGTTTTTCTCAACAAGGATATTTGAACTTCCATCCAAATAAATACCTGCGCCTCCCTCAACAGGACTTTTGCAGTATGAAACATGATTCTCAGAGATGACTCCGTTTCTGGCGAAATCTGTGGCAGGATTTTTCGAAATACCCCAATGCCCTGACGCATCTATACCGATGTTTCCTGTATTAGTCACTACGTTCTTAGTAATCAGAAAACCATCTACGTTTCCTGTTACTGAAATGGCTTCTGTCCAACCTGTCCGACAGTCTTTTACTGTGTTTTCTCTTATTATAATGTCGTGAATGGCTTTTGAGTCCAGATAGCCGGCTACTGTTATTCCTCCGGCATATACATTTGGCGGATAAACTGTTGCGGTGGCATTTGCATATAAGTTTCTGATTGTATTCGATTCTATCTCAATATGATGAGAAGCCTCGTCGGATGTAGTGGATATTTTTATTCCCACAGAATATGATCCCAAGCAATCGGCGAAGGTTAACCCTTTTACCTTTATATAACTCACGCCATTGAGATTCATTAGTTCTCTGGGTTTATTGTTGCCGCTTATAATAACTTCCTCGTCATTATAATTTTTGATTACGATGTATTTGTCAGCAGTTCCGGATACAGTTACTTTTATTTCTTCATAGTATGTTCCCCCCATAATATTTACTACACATCCCGGGGTAACTGTGGTGACAGCTTTTTGAATGGTACGCCAGGGTGATGTAAGTGTTCCGGGATTCTCATCATTACCGGTTGTGGAAACATAATACTCACTCTTTTCTACGGATGAAGCAGGAGGAACAGGAGGGTTTATCGGTTCTTCTCCGATAGATGACGAACTGCAAGAAAATAAAATAATCATCATACCCAAATTGGTCAATGATCTGAAAAGTCTTGTTTTTATATTTAATAATTTTGTTGTCATGATGTTCAAATAAGAATGATTTATAATAGGTTGATATCCACAGAGGCACTTTTCAAATTCTCGGATTCCACAATTAGACGTAGTTTTCCTTTTGCTCCTTGATGAGCCTTTATAACAACTAACATGAATCCGTTAAAAGTTTCGCGCTCTGTCGCTGAAAAAGAGATGAGTGAAGTTGGATCACCATTATCCGTTGCTACAATCTTACCTTCACCTTCTAATTTGCATTTAATCTTATGATTGGCCGTTGGTACAACACTTCCTGTTTTGTCACGGATGGAGACTGTGATAAAAGCCAGTTCATTGTCAGCTACTTTTATCTTGTCTTTATAGGCGGAGACTTGTAACAAAGCCGGTTCTCCTGTGGTTCTTACGCTTTCTGTTGCCCAGAGTTTGCCATTTTTGTAGGCAATGGCCTTTAATTCTCCGGGAGTGTATATAACATTCTCCCATTTGAATCTATATTGATACTGTTCTTTCTTTTTCCTGCCCAAAGATTCACCATTCAGAAAGAGTTCAACTTCATCGCCCGAAGAATACACAAACACAGGAGTTATTTTACCTATCCTATCCGGAAAATTCCAATGGGGGAGAATATATGCCATAGGCTCGTCGGGCATCCAATGTGCTTTATACAAGTAATAACGATCTTTTGGAAAACCTGCTAGATCGACAATGCCAAAATAGCTGCTACGAGAGGAAGGACGCTCTTTTTCTATTCTCTTTAGTTCCTCTTTTGCTTTAGCCAGTTCTTCTTCACTGAGCGCGGCATGGTTGAGTAAGACGCTCATATCGCTATTGAAAGGAGTCGGTTCGCCTAGATAGTCAAATCCCGTCCAGACAAATTCACCACAAATAGCCGGATATTTGTCTAATGCAGCAAATTCGGCATCGGCAAGAGATGCCCAACCGGGGGCTTTCAAGTCATATGAAGTAACTTGATAACCTTTTGGAAAATAAACTCCGCGTGAACTTATTGTTGAACTGGATTCACTGGCAAAGCCTGATAAGTGTTCATGCCCCGGATAGTTGAGAAATGTTTCATAAAAATCAGGACCGCCATACCCCCCCGAAGGATAGTTCATGCCATGGACATCTACTTGGAGTTCTGTACCATTGATAGCACTTTTACTGGGATATGAGGCACCGAAAGTGACGGGGCGGGTTGAGTCGTAAAGCCGCACAATATCCCTGAGATATGCTGCTACTCCTTTTTCGGGATGATACTGTTCTTCTACTTCATTTCCCAAACTCCACATAATGACGGAAGGATGATTTCTGTCTCTGCAAACAAGTGCTTCAATGTCCTTTTTATGCCATTCGGAATAATGAACAGCGTAGTCATTTTCGTTTTTGCCACTAGCCCAACAGTCAAATACTTCATCGAGAATAAGTATTCCCATTTTGTCAGCAAGTTCTAACAACTCGGGTGCGGGTGGGTTGTGAGAGGTACGTATAGCATTAGCGCCAAAACTCTTCAATATGTTGATTTGGCGTTCTATGGCACTCTTGTTGATTGCTGTACCTAATGCACCTAAATCATGATGCATACATACTCCCTTCAATTGAACTCTTTTCCCATTTAACAGGAATCCATTGTTATGTGTGAATTTCAAAGTCCGGAAACCGAACGGCACATCGTATACATCTGTCAACGTCTTTCTATCGTATACTGATACCTTGGCTAGATAGAGGTTCGTATTTTCCAAATCCCATAATTGTGGTTTCTCCACTTTCAGAGATACTAAGCTACTGTCGATGGCGTTTGCTGCAATTTTGATATTCTCTTTAGCTCCCACTGCAACTCTTTCTCGGGGAATGTTTGCTTTATCTAATTTGAATATTTCAATTGTGTAACTGCTTCTAGCCGTTTTTTTCTTTCCATTAGCCAACTGAACCATCACGGATGCGGTGGCATATTGGCTATTGATTTCGGGCGTAGAAATAAATACACCCCATTGGGGAATATGAAGCTTGTTGGTTTTGACCAATCTGACATGCCGGTAAATACCTGCTCCGGGATACCAACGAGAACCCAGTTTCTCCGTATCCACTCTGACTGCAATGATATTTTCCGAATCAAAGCGAATATAGGGCGTAAGATTTACCCTGAAGGAAATGTAGCCATAGGGACGTTCTCCTATCTTCTTTCCGTTAAGATATACCTCCGCATTGGCCATCACGCCATCAAAATCAAGAAAAAACATTTTATCTTTATCTATATTTTTGATGTTGAAGCGTTTACGATACCAGCCGATTCCCCGCCAAGGTAGCTTACCTGTATAGCCATCCAGATTTTCCCTGAAAGGTCCTTCAATGCCCCAGTCGTGAGGGACATCCAATTTCCTCCAGTCTTTGTCATTAAAGGCTAACTCTTTAGGAGATGGAGAATCCGGACTGCCATTCCCAAAAGGCTCATCTATTCGTTTACCATCAGGCTGTAGACCGTATCTGTTGAATAGCCAGCCGTGATCGAAGTTGATGACTTCTCTCGTCGATTGGGAGTATAGCAGGTTGGAAAACATAAAGGAGCATAGTAAGACTAGCCCTATGTTCTTCAACTGGAGATGCTGAAAAAGAACAATATATTTCATGGTAGATGATTAGCTGAGGAGTGTACATCAAAATATCCACTTTGAAGTAGTGTTGATGTACTACCTCCTCTTTTAATTTAAAAATATGTGATGACTAATATCCCGGATTCTGTTTAATAATCCCTTGTCCCGCAATAATAGCTGATTCCGGTATTGGGAAACGATGATAGTTTTCGTTTATAATAGACACTTGTCCGTAATCGGTACATTTTTGTTTCATGGTTGCTACATAAGAACCATCGCGGATAAGATCCTGACGGCGGCACCCTTCGAAATAAAACTCGTGTGCACGTTCTATCAATAATTTATCAAGGAAATCACGAGCACTGCTGAAAGAAGAAGCTGTATATGCAGTTAAACCGGCACGTGTTCTGACTTGATTCAGTAAATTAATGGCTTCTGTTGTAACTGTATTTCCTTCTCTGACAATGGCTTCTGCCAATAGAGTCAACACATCGGCATAGCGGTATACAATCCAATCTGTCTGACACTGATTTCCTGCATTATTACTTTCTATTTTATATTTTAATGGAATGACACCGTCCTGTAAGGAGTTACTTCCCACTCCCTTGTTGGTTTCGTTAAGGGTAGTACCTTCCCATGTATCATACTCGGAGATGATAGTTTGTTTACGCTCATCTCCATCTTCGTATGTTTTAAAGAATTTCCATGTCATTTTATAACCTCCCCAGCCACCATCAAATCTTCCGGCATCGGATGCCTTGAGGTTACTTGGCATAACATGGGGATACCATAAATGAACCTGATAACCTGTAAGACAGTTTACAGACCAGATTGTTTCCGAGTTCTTTTCATTGGCGTATGTAAAGATATTGGCATAAGCTGACCTCTCGGCCCCTTTGTCTGTCACCAATGCGTATTTATATTCGGGCTTCTGCAATTCACGAGCTTCGGTGATAGCTTTATCCCACTGTTTCGTTTGCATATAGAATTTAAGTAATACCATGTGGCATAACCCTTTTGTAAATCTTCCGTAATCCGAACTACTTTTATCGTAACTATATGGTAAAACTTTTGCAGCTTCGGTCAGCTCGGTGACGATGAAATTGTGTGTTTCCTCTTCACTTAAACGTGGAAGGATTATTTCATCTTCTGCATTCTTGAGCGTCTCTAGATCGGCTACAATAATAGGACCGTACAGGTCGTATAATAAAAAGGCCAGAAAACCGCGGGCACAACGTAACTCTGCTATATATTGGTTCAAAAGGTCTTTATTCATGTTTACGTTTGTTATTCGGTCGATGGTAAGTGTCATTTTACTTATCCCTTTCAGGTAGTTTGTCCAAGGATAAGCAATGCGATCTTCGTCACTGGGGGTCCAACGAGCAAATTCCAGAGGTTCCCAAATCCATCCGCCCATGAGCAGAAACCATATTCGGTAGCCATGTCCGAAATAAGCATAACTCCATTAGCTACATTATACAAACCTCCGTAATCGTAATTCTGGAATGGAGAATAAGCATTTCCCGTAACCAGGTCGCGGACATCACGTTCTGTTTGGGGGTATATCGAGGGGGTGATCTCATCGAATACCTCTGATTCTAACGCACAACTTTGTATCCCACACAACATGAGAGTCAAAAGTCCAATGATATATATATTTAATTTTTTCATTTTCATGTTTTTTCAGTTATTAGAATGAAATATCTATACCGAAACTAAAAGAAGTTACGTTTGGATAAGAGAAATTTCCTGTGTCAGTTTCGGGATCAACGCCGTTCCAGTTTGTAAATACAAACGGATTGCTGACGTTTGCAGAGATACGTACGCTGTTAGCTATTGATTTGGAAACAGGAATCGTATATCCGAGGGTGATGTTTCTACATCTCAGGTAATTAATCTTTTTGTGATAATAGTCTCCGAAATCGTATGCACTCTCAATGAGGTTCGGAACCGTTGTATTTTGATTTGCATTGGTGTATGAGTGCAATGATTGTTGTGATACATTTGTCAGACTGTTTCCAAGACCTACTATCCAGGCATCATAATAGCTGGCTCCGCGTAAGCGGCCAATTTCGCCATAGAAGTAAATATTAAAGTCGAGGTTTTTGTATCTAAGCGTATTGTTAAGACCTAAAGTGCATTTAGGATCTTGCGATCCAAGATTGACTTTATCATATTGATCTAATACATTAGGTGAAGTTCCCGTATCGTATAGATTCTTCAGTTTAATTTGGCCTGGTACTAAAGTGGGTTGCCATGCCGGTGCTTTTTCACCTACTTGTAACAAGCCATCAGATACATATGAGTAGTAAGAACGGATCGGATCTTTTTTTGATTCGTATGCGGCTGGCTTCCAATTAGGATCTCGTTCATACCAGTTGTCTTTAAAAGTATAGAACGTAAAATCAGTACTCCATGTCCAGTCTTTATTCATGATATTTACGGTACTCAGTGTTAGCTCAAACCCGCGTCCCTGGGTTTTACCGATGTTGGCTGCTATGGTATTAATTTCATTATAGGCGGGCAGACTTTTATTACTTACCAACAAATCAGAAATAATTCGGTTGTAATATTCCATGGATAGTGAAATCCGGTTATCAAAGAAACCCAGATCCAGACCGATGTTGAATTCACTTGTAGTTTCCCAAGTTAACTTTTTGTTTCCTCTTTTGGTTATTGCAGTACCCATATAACCGTCATTGCCGAATACCCAGCCGGAAACTACTCCGTAAGAGTCGGTCATATAGTTCCCTATGTTTGAATTACCGGTTTGTCCGTAACTGGCTCTCAATTTACCATTAGAAAGAATGCTTGACAAAGGTTTCATGAATTCTTCATCACTGAACCTCCAGCCGGCAGACACTGAAGGGAAATATCCCCAACGGTAGTCCGGGTGGAAGTTTGATTCACCATCGGCACGAACGGTAACTGTCAGCAGATACTTTCCTAAATAAGAATAGTTTGCTCTGGCAAAGTATGAGCCTAAAGCACTTTTCCTGGCTGAGGAGTTTACATAAGGCTTAGTTCCGGCTCCGGCCTGCAGATTGTTGTAAAGAAATCCATCTGTAGAGAAGTCTTCGTTGCCGGCATATACGCTTTCTTGATTAAACTGTTGATAAGAATAACCGACTAGCGCTGTCAGGCTATGATTCCCGAAGTCTTTAGTATAGTTTGCCGTCAGTTCCATGAGATAATCTATATTATCACGTTGAAGGATGTTGGCTATCCCGCCTTTTGCAGCTCCGGCTACGGTAGTGTTAGGCACATAGCTTTTGTTTTTATCATATCTGCGGTCAACTCCCAGGTTAGCTTTTAAAGTCAACCCTTTTATTGGCTCTGCTTGTAAATAGCCATTAACCAGAACTCTGTCGCTTGTTGTTTTATCAGTAACTTCGAGCAGCGATATCGGATTGGGGTATTGTGCCATATCCGGGAAGATTGAATAATCGCCATTTTCATCACGGACGGGGACACTGGGGTCGAAGCGCAAAGCTGACGAAATAATACCTGCGTTTTCAAAATCATTGTCTCCCAATGATGAGTTGTCATATTGGTTGCGACTTAAATGAAGGGAGAAACCTGTTTTGATATATTTTGATAGTTCCTGATCCAGATTGACTTTCATTGTGAACCGGTCCATTGCATTGTTTTTTACCACCCCTTTTTGTGTAAAATAGTTTAGAGAGGCTGCATATTGTGTTTTCTCAGAACCGCCTGTCAATGAAACATTGTGAGATTGCTGCATTCCGGTACGGGTTACCTCGTCCAGCCAGTCTGTGGTTTGGGCGGTTGCAATTTCTTCATCTGTATATCTGGGAGTATAAGTTTTCGAAGAAGTGTCGGTTATATAATCGGCATATATGCCTTGTCCGGTCTCTTTCAACCATTTTTCATAAAGGTACATATTTCTATGTATTCTGTATTGTTTCCCATTCAACATTTTATAGTTGTTCTTAATGGTTTGCACAGAGAGATTGCCGGAATAGGTTACTTTGGCTTTTCCGGTTTTACCTCTTTTAGTAGTAATGATAATAACGCCATGTCCTGCACGTGAGCCGTAGATAGCTGTTGCACTGGCGTCTTTCAATACTTCAATCGACTCTATGTCATTGGGGTTGATAGACGATAATATGTTGTCAATGGTACCTGTTTTATAAAAATTCTTCTCCGAGTCGAGTGTTGAAGAGGCAGAAACCGGAAAACCGTCAATGATGAACAGGGGATCGTTTCCGGCATTGATTGAAGTTTCACCACGAATGCGGAACTTGGCTCCACCACCCACTTGGGCACTGCTTTGAGTTACCTGTAAACCGGCTGCTTTACCTGCTAATGCATGAGCAGTTGTGGAGAATGTACCTATAGGAGTGTCAGACATTTTCACTGAGGATATGGCTCCGGTAAGGTCGCGTTTCTTTTGAACGCCATAACCTACCACAACTACCTCATCCAGACTTTGTGTGTCTTCTTTCAATGTGATTTTAAAATGTGTCTGACCTTTTACTGAGACGTTTTGAGTAACATACCCCAAGTATGATATGATTAGTATGCTATTGTCGGTTACCGACAACGTAAATTTACCCTCGAAATCTGTGATGACTCCGGTTTTGGCTCCTTTCACAAGAACATTTGCTCCGATAATAGGTTCGCCAGTCTGATCAGTTACCGTCCCCGTTATTTTTCTGGTTACTTGTTTGAACAGAGCGATATGTTTATTGGATATACGATAAGATATATCTGTATTTTTAAAGAGTTCATTTAATACAGTTTCGATGTTTTTGTCTTTTATAGTGATAGAGCGTAAACTGTGTTTGTTGATTTCTTGTGTGTTATAAACAAATTTATATCCGGTTTTTTGCTCAATCGTATTAAAGATCTGTTCGTATGACGCGTTGTTGAAATTCAACGAGACAGATTGTGCTATCAGCGGATTAGTTGAAAAGAAAAAGCAGATGCAACTTATTAAGAATACGGAATAACTTTTCTTGGTAGAAAGAATAAAGTTATAGAATCTTAAATGGGTGTTTTTATGGCTAATAAATAATTTATTATTCATATTTTTGTATATTAAATATTTGATACTTGGCAGTTGTAGTGGGCTGCCGGTTAGCGATTACGTTTGGGGATGTTGGCGCATTCCCAAATGTTTTTTAGGGTTCAAGAGCTGTTCATAGTATTATTTTATAGGGTTTTACAATTAATAAATATAGATTTCTCCGCGTTTTTTCTCCATTTTATATTTTGCTGAAATCTGGAGAATAGAGAGTATTTCGTCCAGAGTTTCTTTATCTTCAAACGTTGCATTAAAAGTCTTTTTGCGTATAGCCTCGTTTTCAATATGTATCTTAACGTGAAATGCTCGTTCTAATTCTTCTCCGATTTCAGCCAAAGTGTTATCCTCAAAGCTAAATTTCCCTGTAATCCATGACATGACATTGTCCATGCGGATAGGAGAAATCATAATTTCACCATTTGACGGTGAATATTTAGCTTCTTGGTTGGGCATAAGAATTTTGGCAGATTTAGAAGATTGCCCTTTTTCATATAAAGCCACTTTTCCTTCAAGTAAGGATATTCTTATTTCATCATTGTATGTATCTGTCATTACATTAAAAGAGGTTCCCAATACTTCAACCTGCAATTTCCCAATATCTACAATGAAGGGATGATTCTTGTCTTTGCGAACTTGGAAAAAAGCTTCTCCCGAAATACTGACTTTCCTGTTTACATCCTCAAAAGAACGGGGGTAAACAAGGCGGGCATTGGCATTAAGCCATACAGTACTGCTATCCGGAAGTACAATCTTTGTTTTTGCATCCGGAACTGCTGCGACTTCATACCATACTAATTCCGGACGGCTTAAGTCAATAAAGTGAAAGGCTGAAACAACCAAAAGAGCAAAAGAGGCAGCAATGGAAAACCACTTCCATGCCGGAGAGATATTCTTACTTAACGATATTACCGGAGTGTTAATCCGTTCTTGTAGTCGTTTGTAGTTCGAAATAGTGTCATACTCCGGTAGTTTGAAGCGAAGACGATTAATTAAATCATCAACCTTAGGGTCTTTTATGTTATAATCTTCTTTCATTGTGCTGTTTTTATATATAGATGACAGCAACAAATAAAAACTACGGGTTTATACTTGATTATTTTTTATATATTCCTACATTTGCCAAGCGTATACGGGAGCAATGTATATTTAAACCCTAAAGTCTATCTAAAATATGTAAAATGAAATGAATCCGGAAGGTTTACTAAATAAGATCATCACCGGTGATGAAAATGCTTTGCGGCAATTGTTTGAACAATATTCGCAAAGATTGTATCATGTGGCTTATTACTATTTACAAGCAAAGGAACCGGCTGAGGAGGCTGTGCTGGATGTATTTACGACTGTTTGGAAGAAAAGGGAATCTTTAGGGCATATCAAAACTATTGAGCAATACTTATATACATCTACCAAAAATCAGGCACTTCATTATCTTCGCCGAAATTACTCTCCTGATAAAACGTATGTTTCTTTATATGAAGTGGAGTTAATACCTGAAAGTAATGATCCTGAAAGTCTTATGGAAGATAATGAATATGAGTTGCTTATTCAGGAAGCTATAAATTCATTACCTCCTAAATGTAAAGAAGTATTTAGGCTAGTACTGTCGGATAAGTTAAAAAACAGAGAGATAGCAGAATTATTATCCATAAGTGAAAGTACGGTGAATGAACACATCGCTTTGGCATATAAACGTATTACTTTGTATGTAAAGAAGCGATATAAATAGTACTTTATATATTTTCCTACTCAAACTGACCCGATAAAATTTGTAGAACCATGTTACATTGTATTTGACGCTAGCGCAAACCGGAGCTGAAAAAGAAAAAGGCACCCAAGAGTGGAAGCCTCTCAAATGCCTTATTCTTATCAAGTAGCGGGACCCGGGATTGAACCGGGGACCTCATGATTATGAATCATGCGCTCTAACCAGCTGAGCTATCCCGCCATCGTTTCTCGATTGCGGGTGCAAAGATAGATGATTTTTTATAATCTCCAAAACAATTCATAACTTTTTTGTGTTTTTTCTTTAATACGGGTCTTGGTTTTCCCTATAAACAGGGAGTTTGAGGCTCGATAATGAAAGAATAATTAAATAAAGTGTCTGATTTATGCGGTGTATTTAGAAAAAAGTATTTATCTTGGCACACGTAAAAACAATTCGAAATTGCTATGAAAAAGGAAAAGATTCATTTGGAGTATTTGTTGAATGCAACATCTAAAAATATACTTTGGGGAGCTATTAGCACACCGACCGGGTTGGAGGACTGGTTTGCAGACAAAGTTATTTCTGACGATAAAATAGTAGAGTTTCATTGGGGCAAGACAGAACAGAGGAAAGCGGAAATTATTGCCATTCGCTCTTTCTCTTTTATCCGCTTCCGTTGGCTGGATGATGAAAACGAGCGCGATTATTTTGAAATCAAGATGACTTATAATGAGCTGACTAGTGATTATGTGCTGGAAATTACCGATTTCGCAGAGCCGGATGAAGTAGATGATATGAAAGAATTGTGGGAGTCACAAGTAGCTAAATTAAGAAGAACTTGTGGTTTTTAGTTAACTTTCAACTAAAAATTTTCGATGCTCCTTTTTTTGTGCTAATTTTGCATCCTAATTGCACGAACCTATTAAGATGCTACGCATAAAGAAATTAGATATATTCATCGTAAAGAGCTTCATGATGCTCTTTGTGGGCACATTCTTCATTTGTCTGTTCATTTTTATGATGCAGTTCCTGTGGAGATATGTGGACGAATTGGTCGGAAAGGGATTGGAGATGAGCGTAATGGCTCAGTTCTTCTTTTATTCCGCATTGACATTAGTGCCAGTATCGTTGCCGTTGGCGGTGCTACTGGCTTCTTTGATTACTTTCGGTAACTTCGGCGAACGATACGAGTTACTCGCAATGAAGGCTGCGGGTATTTCCCTGCTCAAAATTATGCGTCCGCTTGTCTTTTTTGTCTGTGGTTTGGTGGGCATTTCTTTCTATTTTCAGAATGTGGTAGGTCCCATTGCCCAAGCCAAACTGGGAACCCTGATTCTTTCTATGAAACAAAAATCTCCGGAATTGGATATTCCGGAAGGAGTTTTCTATTCCGAAATTCCCGATTATAATCTGAAAATTGCCAAGAAAAACCGGAAAACGGGTATGTTGTATGATGTGCTTATCTATGATCTGAAAGAAGGGTTTGAGAAAGCACGTGTTATTTATGCAGATTCCGGACGTCTGGAAATGACTGCGGACAAACAGCATCTTTGGTTGCATCTATATAGCGGAGACTTATTCGAGAATTTGAAAGCACAGAGTATGAAATCTCAGAATGTGCCTTACCGCCGTGAGTCGTTCAGGGAGAAGCACACGATTATTGAGTTTGACTCCGATTTTAATATGGTTGACGGTGATATCATGGGGCGGCAATCCAGTGCTAAGGATATGGCGCAATTGCAAAGTTCCATTGACTCTATGAAAGTACTAGGAGATAGTATCGGAAGACAGTATTATAAGGAAGTGGCCGAAGGAAATTTCCGTGCGTCTTACGGATTGACAAAAGAAGACACCGCCAAAATAGAAAAGGCGGATATTCAGGAATACAATGTGGATAGTCTTTATGAAGTGTCGCCTTTAATGCAAAAACAAAAGGTGATATCTTCCGCTGTTAGCCGTGCGGAAAACATGGCTAGCGATTTGACTTTCAAGAGCTATACGATGGAGACTAATGACTACGCTATCCGGAAACATAAGACGGAGTGGCATAAGAAGATAACGATTTCCCTTTCTTGTCTGTTGTTCTTCTTTATCGGGGCCCCGTTGGGAGGTATTATTCGTAAGGGAGGCTTGGGAATGCCTGTCATTGTATCGGTATTGGTATTTATCATCTATTATATCATTGACAATACGGGATATAAAATGGCACGTGACGGTAAATGGATCGTGTGGATGGGGATGTGGACAAGTAGTGCCGTGCTTGCTCCATTGGGCATCTTTCTGACTTATAAATCCAATAAGGATTCTGTGGTGTTGAATGCCGATGCGTATGTTAACTGGTTTAAAAAGGTTTTGGGAATCCGCAGTGTACGTCATCTATTTAAGAAAGAAGTTATTATAAATGATCCTGATTATGAGCGTATCCCTGGTGATTTGGAATCGCTCACAGCAGAGTGTAGGGCATATATTACCAAAAATCGTTTGACAAAAGCACCGAATTACTTCAAATTGTGGATGTCTACTGAGAAGGATGATGAGGTAATGGCTATCAATGAAAAACTGGAGGTATTGGTGGAAGAAATGTCTAACACTAAGTCGGCCACTTTGATAGGAGCATTAAACAATTATCCGGTCATTCCCGTTTCTGCTCATATACGTCCGTTCCATATCTATTGGCTGAATTTGGTAGCCGGGATTATTTTTCCTGTCGGGCTATTTTTCTATTTCCGTATCTGGGCATTCCGCATTCGTCTGGATAAAGACATGGAACGGATTATAAAAAACAATGAACAAGTTCAATTCATCATACAGAAAATTAATAAATAAGAGTGTTATGGAAGAAATTAAAATGGATAGAATAGAAGATGCGATTGCTGACTTCAAAGAAGGCAAGTTTGTTATAGTAGTAGATGATGAAGACCGCGAAAATGAGGGTGACCTGATTATTGCCGCTGAAAAAATAACTCCCGAGAAAGTTAACTTTATGTTGAAACACGCACGTGGAGTACTTTGCGCACCTGTCACAGTATCCCGTTGCAAGGAACTGGATTTGCCGCATCAGGTGAGCGACAATACTTCTGTATTGGGAACTCCTTTTACGGTTACGATTGATAAATTGGAAGGCTGTTCAACGGGAGTGTCTGCTGCTGACCGTGCCGCTACGATTCAGGCATTGGCTGATCCTGCTTCTACACCGGCCACTTTCGGACGTCCCGGACATATCAATCCGTTGTACGCACAGGAAAAAGGAGTACTTCGCCGTGCCGGACATACAGAGGCAACGGTTGACATGGCACGTTTGGCCGGCCTTTATCCGGCAGGTGCTCTAATGGAAATCATGAGCGATGACGGCACAATGGCCCGTCTTCCCGAACTTCGCGCAATGGCGG